>Ga0233425_10002528_pt1 | contig 35625 bp, 36 predicted proteins | sample Watercolumn_Towu_2_FD_181712 | JGI IMG/M metagenome (GOLD analysis project Ga0233425, IMG submission 181712) | Freshwater microbial communities from Lake Towuti, South Sulawesi, Indonesia - Watercolumn_Towuti2014_140_MG | ecosystem: Environmental > Aquatic > Freshwater > Lake | place...
GATCTGGTGAAGGAGTTTGACACACCGACATTAAGGGACATCTATGCATCGGGGACGTATTTCCATGATGGGAGCGCCAGGACATTGCATGACACGATCAACAACACGGTAACGGAGAAGGACATGCATGGCAGGACGTCGCATTTAACCCCTGCTGAGATGGATGATCTCGTAGAGTTCATGAAGGCTTTATAAGATTCTTAAAAGAGAGAGAAATTTAGTGGAATATATTTTAGGAAAGAGTGAAAGGAGAAGGCCAACAGATGAGTAAGAGGAAAATAGCAGGAGTAATGGCATCAGCGATGATGGCCGGTGCGTTGGTCTGTGGGAGCGTCTTTGCGTCGGGCAACCAGGTAATGGTAGGAGGTTCGAAGCAGGGAAAGGCCTTATGGACTGATTATTGCGGGATGTCAAAAGAGGTGCAGGGTTCTGTGGATGCGATCCTGTTTACCCAGTCACCGAGGACGGCAAAGGGAGATCCTTACCAGAACTATCCTCATTATGTGCCGGAGGGGAGCAGGATAGTATCGTACAATTTAAACACGAAGGAATTAAAGGTATTGACCAATGATTTTGTGTCAGCCTTTGATCCATGCACGTATTGGGATGGGAAGAAGTTTGCATTTGCCGGAGTCCACAAGAAGGGTGGAGGCTGCCAGATATGGGAAATGAACGTAGACGGCAGTGGAGTAAGGCAGATGACGGATTACAAGGGTACGTGCCGTGCGCCGATTTATTATGCGGCAGGCAGTATAGAAGAAGGGAAGGGGCGTATTATATGGCGTGACAGGTATTTTGAAGGAGACTGGAAAGAGCACGGGACGGTAGAGAAGACCGGGTTCATCATATTTGCCGGTTCTCCGGATGGAGTAAGGGATGAGTTTCACAATTCCTATGCGTACAACTTGTTCAGGTTGGACACGCAGGGTGGTCATGTGACGGAGAGAATCACGGGTCATGTGCTGTCCGGTATAGACTTTCCGAGCATAAACACATCGATAGACCAGATCACCTATAACGTAAGTTCCAACTTTGATCCTGCACTTACGCCGGATGGAAACATCCTGTTTTCAAGCGTGCAGGCCAATGGTAGCAGGGCAGGCGGAGAAGGTCGGGTAATGCTCTGTGTAGACAACTGGGATGGTGCTTATCCGAGGCCGATATATGGGAACTGTGATGGTGAGATAGGTGGAGCAAGCGGCAGGTCACAGGCAAAGATCACCTTTGGTGACAGGAAAGTGGTATTTGTAGAGTCTCCGTATATGAACTGGGGAGTAGGTCAGTTGGCGGCAGTGAGCTGGGATGCTCCGTTTAACAAGACGTATGAGAAGATAAGCAAAAATGACGGTGGTTTGTACAGGAGTCCGTATCCGCTTCCGGATGACAGGATGTTGGTATCGTATGCAGAGCGTGGGGACTTTGGAATATATTGGTTTGATTTCAAGAATGGCAAGGCTGGTGAGAAGGTATACAACGATGCAGAGTGGAACGATCATCAACCTGCGCCGATATACATTAAGTACAAGCCGAGGTGGATAAACACCTTTACAGCAGGAAAGAACTTTGGTGTAACGACAGTGACGTATCAGCCGTTTGACCAGGTGAAGGTGGAAGGCTATCCTCACTCATGGGCAACATGGATAAGCTTTGATACAACATTGACGGACATTCCGGTAGGGCCGTATCCCAGCCAGAGGGCAAAGGAAATGAAGCATGGGGATATAAAGGCGGTAAGGATTATAGAAGGTGTGCAGTGTGTGGAGCCGGAAGAAGGCAGATTCAGGGTTGGAGCCGGAAGCCATCTGTTGGGCGGAAACAGGTCAAGCAGCAACTCAGGAACGGCGTTCCAGCAGAGGAGAATCATCGGATACCAGTATGTGGAGGATGATGGTTCTGTGGTAACATCCCAGACGGCTGACACTCCATATTATATTCAGATATTGGATAGCAAAGGGATGTCGGTGCAGTCAGGTTTAGCGTGGGCATATTTAAGGCCATATCATGGCAGAATATGCACCGGATGTCATTATGGATCGTACCGTGGCAGGGCGTTTAAGAATTTACATTCAAAGGCGTTGTACAACTGGTGGTATGATGACAGGAGCCACTATGATTCACCATTTGCGTTTGGTTATTTGAAGTTTGACAAGCAGGGTAATTATCAGGGTGTAAAGCATGGTGACGATGTAGTGGTACCGGCTGATATTTACTATGGAGGTCCGTCAGGAACGACATCACAGCCAGTGGAAGGATTAACGGATGAGAAGAGAAGGACGGTGGATTTCCGCAGGGACATACAGCCGATCATTGATGCGAAGTGTGCAGGTTGCCACAATGCGGGCAATCCTCCTGATTTAACGGCTGGTGCAGAGCTGGTGAGTGTTGATGGGGTTGCAGCGTTTAGCCGTGCATACAACAGCTTGCTTGAGCAGCAGAGAGGTAAGGATGTAAACATTGGTGGTAAGTATGTCAATCCGTCAGCAGCTATCAACAGCTTGCTGGTATGGAGGTTGTATGAAGAGGAGTTAAGTTCATTTAAGCCGAAGGCGGATGTATTCCCGATAGAGGGAAGAGTTCGTCATGACAAGTTCCTTACACAGGAAGAGAGATATTCGATTGTGGAATGGATAGACATTGGGGCGCAGTGGGATAACATCCAGGGTCCTGATTTCTACCCGGGGTATCACTCAAAATAAGGCTTAAGGTGACTTAAGTTATAAACGAGTAAGCAGTGTCTTCTGTCGAAGAGCTGGGTCTTTGTGGATCTCTCCACTACCCAGCTCTTCGTGTTTATATTGATTGCGAAGTAAATAGATTTTATAGGGAGATGGAATGGGTTTTTTAAGAGTCTATTTGATTGTAATTATTATTGTTTTCAATATTGGAAACTGTATATCAGTTGGCGCAGAAAATAAGGAAACAAATGGAGTGGAATCTGAAATAAGTTTTGAGGAGAATACGTATGATTTTGGAAAGGTTTACATGGGTGAGATAGTAAAGCATGTCTACAAGTTTAAAAATTTGGGCGAGGGTGACTTAGTTATTGATAGTGTAAAGACTGCGTGTGGATGTACCGCCGCATTAGTTTCAAAGAATAAATTAAAAAAAAATGAAGAAGGCCAAGTAGAAGTTAAATATAATCCTGGCAAATATGTTGGTAAAGTAACCAAGTCAGTTATTGTAAATTCAAATGACCCAAAAAATAAAAAAATAAAATTAACTATACAAGGTGAAATTATTGAGGAAGTTAATGTAAATCCCAAAAGAATTAATTTTGGTATTATTAGAAAGGGGGAATCTTTTTCTCAGGAAATTACAATTAAAACTGTAGGTGATATCAAAATACTGAAAGTTGAATCTCCAAATCCTTGCATATCAATTGCTCGAAAGAGTACTGGTGAAAATAATGAGCTTAAATATAGTATTACGATTGATAAATATGATTATATTGGCAAATTTGATGGGATTGTTTTTGTATATACAGGCAGTTCAAAGCAAGAGAGAATTGATGTGCCTTTTTACGGTGAGATTGTAGGTGATGTGACGTTCTACCCGGAAATAGTGTCTTTTGGCACATTTAGAAAGGAACAGGAATTAAAAAAAAGTATTATAATCAATTTTGTGAACAAGGAAGTTAAAATTGGGAAAATAGAAATAGAGCCTCATAATTTTAGTTATGTTATTTCTGAATTTAATACTACTAGTAAAAAAGTAGATATTGTTTTAAGAGATAAGAACATAACGGGAATTATTGCCGGGAATGTGAGGATATATACGAATAGTTCAATTCAACCTGTTATTAATATTACGATAAAGGGTGAGGTTAAAGACTGATGAAAGTACTCTGTTTGTAATTTACATTAATAAAATTGTTTTGAACGAAGTGACTTATTTTCAATTATAAATACGTATATAAAACAGCAAGCCAATTCCCTTCTTGTTAGTAATGCCCCTCTTTTTTTACAGATGTTTTGAGTCAATGCAAATGTTATAAGCGGATAAAATATCAGGACAGAGTTTTGGGTATTTATGGTGAGATATATAAAATTATTGATTATTTTTCTTTTTGTAAATGTCTCGGCTACTGCTTATGCCAATTCTGAGAGTTTTTTTATAGTGTTTACCGGGGAAGAGAATGGGAGTATTGAACCTTGTGGTTGTTTTGATGGGCAAATTGGAGGAATAGTAAGAAAGGATACACTCATAAATTCATTAAAAAAGGAGAAGAGTAAAGTATTTTTATTAAGTTTTGGGGATCTTATAAAAAACAGTAGCAGGCAGGAAGAAATTAAACTGGAATATATTTATCACTCTATGGAAGAAATGAATTATATGTTGCATAATCTTGGTGAAAAAGATTTAGAAATAGGGCCAAATTTAACAAATTATTTATCACAAACATATAAAATAGATATTCTTTCCAGTAATATAAAATTTGTTGCACCATTTGATGTTCAACTTAAACCATACATACTGAAAGAGTTTGTTGGTTCTGACAAAACGTTTAATATTGTCTTTTTGGGAATTCTTTCAAAATCATTATCGGGCGATTTTGCAAACAATTATATACGTATATCAGAACCTGTAAAAGAGTTAAAACCATTAATAAAATTGTTATGTAACAAAGCGGATTTAATTGTATTGCTTTCTCATGCTTCTCTAGAAGAGTCTGTTGAAATTGCTAAAACATTTCCGGAAATAGGGTTGATTATAACAGGGCATGACTGTGATGACCCAACAGAATTAGTTACCTATGTTAATGATATTCCCATTGTTTCTGCAGGAAGAGGGGGGAAGTATGTCGGCATTGCAAAATATTCAATTCGCAATAAAATTATAAGAAATACAGCAATTGATGTTGTTTCCCTCGATAAAACATATTCAGATTCAAAAAAAATGCAATTGCTTCTCCAGGAATATCAACAGAAATTAAAAGATGAAGACCTATTAGGTAAAATTTCTCAGGCAACCTTACCCGAAGGATTAAGATACGTTGGTAATAGTGTATGCGGAATGTGTCATAAAACAATCTATGAGCATTGGGAAAATACGTCTCATGGTAAGTCGTTTACTACTTTGATTAATTCCGGGCGTCAATATGATCCAGAGTGCGTTAAGTGTCATACAACAGGATATGGTTACGTGTCGGGGTTTTTGAAGATTGAGCAAGATCGGCATTTGATGAATGTGGGGTGTGAAAGTTGTCATGACGCCGGCAGCAGGCATGTGAAAAATGTTACTCTTGCTTATGACTCAGCCGTGCAGAAAGGCTGCTTGATATGTCATGATAGTGAACATAGCCCGAAATTCCAATTCGATGAGTACTGGAAAAAGATTGAACATCCTGTAGAGGTTTTACAAAAATAAAGTGTTTATACGTATATGCAAATTGTGTAAATGGCGATGTGCTACAATTAATGAATAACATTGGAGGATAATGAGACATGCCAGAGCTTAGAAAAGATCCTGTTTCCGGTCGTTGGGTTATTATTGCAACAGAAAGAGCTATGCGACCGGCAGATTTTGAATCTGAACCACAGCCTATTAAAGGAGGTTTTTGCCCTTTTTGCGAAGGGAACGAAGATAAAACACCCTCTGAAATTATGGCATATAGGGAACGTGGTACACAACCCAATTCAAAAGGATGGCGGGTGAGAGTAGTACCCAACAAATTTCCTGCATTAAGAATAGAGGGAAATTTGAATAAAAAGGGTGAGGGTATATATGATTTAATGAATGGTATCGGCGCTCATGAAATAATTATTGATAGCCCGAATCATATTATTTCCTTGACTGAATTAGATAATGGACATGTTGAAGAGATAATATGGGCGTATAGAGACAGGCTGGTCGATTTAAAAAAAGATAAACGATTTATATATGGGTTACTATTTAAGAATGTGGGAGCGGTAGCAGGCGCAACACTGGAGCATTCCCATTCACAATTGATCGTTACACCGATAGTTCCCATAACGGTAATGCATGAAATGAATGGATGTGAAGAGTTCTATAAATACAGAGGACGCTGCCTTTTCTGCGATATGGTTCAGCAAGAATTAGCTACAGGGTCAAGAATAGTTTTGGAAGACGACATATTTGTTGCTTTTACGCCGTATGCTTCACGCTTTCCTTTTGAAATATGGGTTATGCCCAAGGTGCATTCCTCACATTTTGAAAACTTGCAAAAACTCGAGATTGAGGAGTTGGCTCAGGTTTTGCGTAAAATTCTTCTTAAACTTGAAAAAGCATTGGAATTTCCTCCGTACAATTATATTGTTCATACAACACCATTTACATACAGAGAGATTGAATATTATCATTGGCATATAGAGATTATCCCGCGACTGACAAGAGTCGCCGGGTTTGAGTGGGGGAGCGGTTTTTATATTAATCCCGTAACTCCTGAAAGTGCTGCTGAACATCTCAGGGATACGAGTGTAGATATGAATGATAGGGTAGGCCGGAAGTGAATGTCGTTTACATATCACCAGAAGTGGCTCCATTTGCGAAGACTGGAGGACTGGCAGATATTGCCGGTGCTATTCCAAAGAGTCTTCATAAATTAGGCGTTGATATTATTGTATTCATGCCACTCTATGGCACAGTAATGGAACGTAATATTTCATTATCAAAAACTGATATACAGTTTCATGTAAAGATCGGCAATGAAATAAAGACTGGCTGTGTATACAAATGCTTACTGCCCAATTCGAAAGTTCCCATATTCTTTATTGGAAACGATCAGTATTTTATGAGGAAAGGATTATACAATTATCCGGGTACAACAAATGATTACGAAGACAATTCACAGCGATTCATTTTTTTTGCAAAGGGCGTTTTGGAGGTTATTAATACATTACATTGTTGCCCTGATATAATTCATTGTAACGACTGGCAAACAGGCCTTGTGCCGGTCTATGTAAGAACAATGTCTTCTGGAAGTGAATGCTTTAAAAGAACAAAGCTAATTATGACTATCCATAATTTGGCATATCAGGGTATCTTTTGGCATTGGGATATGAAACTAACAGGGCTGGACTGGGGACTTTTTAACTGGAGACAACTGGAATTTTACGGGAGATTGAATTTCCTTAAAAGCGGCATCGTTTTTAGCGATATTATTACTACGGTAAGCCAGACATACGCCAAAGAAATCCAAACTCATGAATATGGCGAAGGACTCGATGGTGTGCTGCGGGAACGGGCTAAAGACCTTTACGGGATTATTAATGGCATAGATTATACAATCTGGAATCCAGAAACAGACAAATTTATCTGTGCGAATTACGGAAAGAAAAACCTTAAGGGAAAGCATCTATGTAAAAAAGCATTACAAAAAAAATGCAAACTTCCCGAAAAGGATGTTCCTGTTATCGGAATGATAACTCGCCTGACTGACCAAAAGGGATTGGATTTGATAGTCGATAAGTTTCATGAAATAATGAACAAAAATCTTCAATTTGTTTTGCTTGGAACGGGTGAAATGAGATATCAGGAATTATTCCGAGCATACACAAGAATATTTTCGGAAAAAGTTGCCGTAAATCTTGCGTTTGAAGAACATCTGGCTCACGAAATTGAAGCCGGTCTGGATATATTTTTAATGCCGTCGCGATATGAGCCATGTGGGTTAAATCAGTTGTATAGCCTGAAATATGGGACGGTCCCAATAGTTCGGCATACAGGTGGATTGGCCGATACGGTAGTCGGCGTCGGTCAGGATTGTAATATTAATGGAAATATGAACGGTTTTTCATTTAAAGAATATAACTCAAACGTTTTGCTGGCAACTATAGAAAAAGCGCTGAATTTGTACCATAATAAGGCGCTGTGGAAAAAACTTATGGAAAATGGAATGAAACAGGACTGGTCACAGGAGAAAAGCGCCAGAGAATATAAAATGATTTATGAAAAGGTTCTTAGCGACAAGTAATCGTGATAATCGATTGACTGGAACAAATATGTTTTATACAAATTTGAGAGTTTTTGAAGACAATGAATAGTACGTTTACAAAACTACCCGATCTATTTAAAGAAAAAATTGAAAATATCTTTTGCAATGTAGTAGAAGCCCAAGGTGCTGGCATTTCATTGTTAGGCAGAGATTTAAAAATTATTTGGGTTAACACAAACCTTTCTAAGATATTAAATTTGCATTATGATCCTATAGGGAAGGATTGTCGTGAAATATTTAAATGCGAATGTGATAATACAAATACATGTTCTGTTATGAAGGCGCTTTCAAGCAGTGAAAAGCAAATATGTAAAATTCATTTGTTTACGGAAAAAGGGGAAAGAAAATATATTCAAAATATTACAATACCTCTCAAAGATGGGAAGGATACTATTGAATATTTAATTAAGCTTTCGTTTGATGTTACAGAACAGGAGGGAAAAATTCGCCAACTTTCTCTTTTACGGAAACTTTCGGAATTGATGCAAGGCACGCTGCAAGTCGACAATTTACTTCATTTGATACTAACTTGTGTAACTGCGGGAACTGCATTAGGATTCAACTGCGCAAGGCTGTTTTTAGTTGATAAAGAAAGGAACATCGTTTACGGTAAAATGGCGGTTGGACCTTCCAGCATGGAGGAAGCGGGCAAAATATGGAATGAGATTGAAAAAAAGTACGAGAAACTGGAGGACCTGATTAAGGCGTCTGAGGATAATTATCGCACTGACACCCCACTGCACATGCTTACACGGTTAATGGTGTATTCTTTATCTGATGAAAGGGAAATTATTGTTGAATGCGTTAATGGGAAAAAATCTATTTTAGAAAGGAACGCTTTTAACAATACAAACATCAGCAAAAATTTTGTCAGTATGATCGATGCTGATGAATTTGTATGCGTACCGTTAATGGTTTGTGATGTGGTAATCGGGGTAATTTGTGCTGATAATCGTTACAACAAGAAGTTAATAACGGAGGAACAAGTTCAACTGTTGAACATATTTGCCAGCCGTGCTGCGATAATGATTGAAAATGCAAATGCATACAAGAAACTGGAAGAGAAAATCAGCCAGTTAAAAGAAACCCAGGATCGGCTAATTCGATCTGAACGGCTTGCAGTAATAGGCAATATGTCTGCATATATTGCACATGAAATCCGAAATCCCCTTGTAACTGTCGGTGGATTTGCCAGGGCAATATTACGTGATCCGCATGATGAAAATCAAATACGAAAAGGCGCTGATATTATTGTAGAAGAGGTCGAACGATTGGAAAGATTTCTTGCAAATATCATGGATTTCAGCAAACCAATCGAACCTGTCAGAACGGTGTCCAGAATAAATGAAGTATTGGAGAACACGTGTGCTTTAATGGAGCCTTATATAAGGCATAAGAATATTCAGTTGATAAAAGTATTTGATATAAATGTGCCGGAAATTAAAATCGATAAAACGCAAATCAAGCAGGTATTTTTGAATCTCATCAAGAATGCTATTGAATCTATGCCGAATGGCGGTACATTGACTATAGAAACAGTGCTGGAAAATGATTACGTTAAAATTAATATCGCAGACACTGGGGAAGGTATAAGCGCCGAAGTATTGCAAAATATCTTTGTCCCATTTTTTACCACGAAAGTGGATGGAACGGGAGTCGGATTGGCAGTATCACACAAAATAATTGATGATCATGGCGGATATATCAATGTTAAAAGTTTATTAAAAGAAGGGACTACCTTTTGTATATATTTACCCCTTATTAAGTAATAGCTGTTTTTTGTAGGAGAAAAAATTATGAAAACAATTCTCGTAGTAGAAGACGATAAAAATCAACTTTTACTCTACAAACAGGAACTATCGCTTGAGGGATACAATGTTATCACTGCAGAAGACGGGCAGGAGAGTTTGAAAAAAGTGAAGGAACAATTGCCAGATTTGATTATAATGGATATCAATATGCCAAAGATGAACGGCATAGAATCGATGAATAATATTTTGAGTGAGCATAAAAACATACCGATTATTATTAATACTGCTTATAGTAGTTATAAGGATAGTTTTAGGTCGTGGTCTGCCGATGCCTATATTATTAAATCTTCCGACCTGACCGAATTGAAAAATAAAATAAAGGAATTGCTATACAAGGCTTAGGAACAATATGTCTGCGTGCTTAAAAGCTTATAATCTCCTGGAGACAAAAAGAGTGAACTATGAACAATAGTGATATTTTGACAAAAATAAACAAAGCATTTATCAATGCAGGACGATATTTTGTTGCAGTTGCATCCATTCTCACTATATTGGCTTCTGGTTTTTTGATTTTTGCAGGGATTTGGGAGTTTATTAATGGTATTCCAAACATTTTGGAGTTGTTGTACAAACCGGGTTCTCGCCGTTTGGAACTTTCGGTGCATTTTATTTCAGCTATAGACTTGTTTATGGTGGCCGTGGTGATGTTTGTAATGGGAATCGGTCTCTTTGAGTTGTTTGTAGACAGAGACCAGTCCATTTTCTATCCACATTGGCTTAAGATAGCAGATCTTAATGACCTGAAAGAAAAATTAATTGCGGCTGCCGTTGTGGTTATTGTCATTACCTTTCTAAAACATATTGTAATGTGGGAAAATCCCGTTGAAACTCTTTATTTTGGAGGGGCAATAGCTATTGTAATTGCAGCCATCACTTTTTTCTCGAAACTGGTAGTGGGGGGAGAAACACGAAAGACAAAGATGGGGGAAATGAAACATGACCAATAAAAATATTCTTGGGGCCAAAATCTTCCGAATTTTGATTGATAATATGTGTTGTCCTATTTTGTTTCGAATCTGATATGTCTGAAATTGATTATGCTCAATAGGGCCATGTGTAATGCTTTCTCCGCTGTTTTGTGGCAGTAAACATTAGTTCTAATCCTCTTTTTTATTGAAAAAATTCATAACAAACGTAAGATAAAAAAATGTCGGGTAAAAGAGACTATTACGATGTACTGGGGATAGGCAGAACGGCTTCAAAAGACGAAATCAAATCCTCTTATCGTAATTTAGCGAAAAAATTCCATCCTGACCTTAACAAGGACAATCCAAAGCTTGCGGAGGAGAAATTCAAAGAAATCTCTGAAGCGTATGAAGTATTGATCGATGATAATAAACGTGCAAGGTATGATCAATACGGTCATGCCGGCATTGCTTCCGATTTCAGCAAAGAAGGATTTACCTGGAGTGATTTCAGCCACGTAAGCGATTTGGAAGATATTTTTGGACATGATATTTTTTCCGATTTCTTTGGACGTGGCAGCGTTTTTAGTGATTTTTTTGGTACGAGGCGGTGGGGTTTTGAACAACCTGAACGCCCAGTTAAACGGGTACAGGTTGAAATTACACTGGAGCAGGCATATCGGGGTGTTACAACAGAGGTCGCTATTCCGCGTATGGATGTGTGTGCGGAGTGTCATGGTTCTGGCGCTGCAAAAGGTTCTGCGCCAAAAACGTGCTCGCACTGTGATGGGAAGGGCGAAGTAAGGCAGGAACAACTTCAGGGGTTTGGCAGGATCATCAAGATTGGCGCTTGCAATGTTTGTGGCGGGCGGGGAAAAATTATTGAAACCCAGTGTCCGGCCTGTCATGGGTGCGGGGAGGTGAGAAAACTTGATAAAATCAGCATTAAGATACCAAAAGGCGTTGATAATGGAACGACTCTGCGTATAACCGCTGACAAGGGGAATGGAAAACTAAGGGAGGATATTTATGTTATTATTGCTCTACAGCCCCACCCTTATTTTCACAGACAGGGAATCGATATTTATTTAGAGAAAACCATTACCTTGACCGAAGCCGTTCTCGGCTCCAAAGTAAATGTGCCTACATTAGATGGAAATGCTTCGATGAAAGTTCCCCCCGGCACACAAACTGATACCCTTTTTCGGTTGAGAAATTGCGGTATGCCGAATCTAAAAGGGCACGGATTCGGTGACCAATACGTGCGTGTAGTTATAAGCACTCCAAAGAACCTGACAAAAAGACAAAGGGAATTACTCGAAGAGTTTGAAGCAATCGAAAAGGAAAAATAAAGGGAACGTTTGAATATAGCCATTATTGCCATAACAGAACACGGTTTTCAAACTGCATTGAGAATAAGGTCATCTTATGAGCCGGTCCCCGCTCTCTATATATTAAAAACAGCGGTAGAAAAGAATTTTTTTGCAGAAAACCTAACTGGTCGTGTAACGTTGTTTTCTGAATCACTCCCAAAATTAACTGATGTGATTTTCAAACAGTTTGACGGTTTGGTATTTGTTATGGCTTCCGGGATTGTAGTGCGTGTGATCGCTCCGCATATCAAAGACAAATACACCGATCCGGCCATAGTTGCGGTGGATGATGTTGGCCGCTTTGTTATAAGTTTGTTGTCAGGCCATGAGGGTGGGGCAAATATCTTGACACATAAAATTGCTGCCATACTTCGCACGGATGCTGTAATAACAACAGGAACCGAAGCGCAGAAAGATATCATCATTGGCATTGGTTGTAAAAAGGGTATTCCTTCGGAAAATGTAAAGGAATCTATTTTACATGCAATACAAAAGGCAAATATCAAATTTGAACAGATTCGGTTGCTTTCAACGATTGACATCAAATCAAACGAACAGGGTCTAATACAGGCATCGGAAGAGCTTGGCCTTCCGTTGAGGATAGTTTCAAGACAGGAAATTGCAACATGTGTGAAATCGCATAGTAAATCTGAATTCGTTAATGAAAAGATCGGTGTGTGGGGCGTGTGCGAGCCTGCAGCGCTTATTGCCGGGAGGAAAACGAAATTAATTCTGAAAAAACAAAAATATCCGGGAGTCACGATAGCGGTAGCCCGGGAAAACTTTATGTGGTAGGGATAGGTCCTGGCGCAAAAATTGAGATGAGCCAGAGGGCTATAGATGCATTACAGAATTCCGAGATAATTGTCGGTTATCAACTGTATGTCGATCTTATTGCGGACGCCGTCCCCAACAAACGGATAATTGCTTCCGCAATGCGGAAGGAAACAGATCGTGCAAAAACCGCAATTCAGGAGGCGCGAGCTGGAAAAACAGTAGCTATCATCAGCAGCGGCGACCCGGGCGTATACGGAATGGCAGGACTCGTGCTTGAGATGATTAGCAAAGAAAACATTCATTTAGCGGTAGAAATAATTTCAGGTATACCTGCCGCTCATGCCGCAGCGGCAGCTCTTGGTGCGCCTCTTATGCACGACTATGCAGTCATTAGTCTGAGTGATTTGCTTACACCGTGGGAAACGATAGAAAAAAGGATACAATCTGCGGCAGATGCGGATTTCGTTATTGTATTGTATAATCCAAAGAGTTCTCAAAGAGACTGGCAGATTGAAAGTACAGCGCAAACTATTCTTCGCTATAGACTGCCGGACACACCGGTTGGCATAGTAAAAGATGTAACAAGAGAAGGCGAAACCGTAGTTATTACAACACTTGATAAAATGACTTCATATCCGATCGATATGACAACTATTATTATTATCGGCAATTCAACATCATTTGTTTATCATGACTACATAATAACAAAACGGGGTTATCGGTTATAACTTGTATTATTTAATTTTTTGTGAACAGGTGAGTTTTTTATGTTAAAAAAAGTACTGGTAATGTTACTGGCGGGGGGACAGGGAGAAAGGCTTTATCCGCTGACAAAGGATAGGGCGAAACCGGCAGTTCCATTCGGTGGAATATATCGTATTATTGATTTTCCCTTAAGTAACTGCATTAATTCAGGATTACACAGGATTTGTGTGTTGACCCAGTATAAATCGTATTCTTTGGACAGGCATTTGAGAATAGGGTGGAATATATTTAATTACGAGTTGGGTGAGTTTGTTGAAAATATACCTCCCCAGAAAAGAACCAGCGATATGTGGTATCAGGGAACTGCCGATGCTGTATATCAAAATGTCTATGTAATGGAAAGGGAGCGGCCTGACATGGTTTTGATACTGGCAGGCGACCATATTTACAGAATGGATTATCGTGAGCTGATTGATTTCCATATAGCAAAAAAATCGGAACTCACAGTTCCCTGCATTGAAGTGCCGATTAAGGAGGCAAGTCGGTTTGGAATTGTCAGTATTGATGATGAGCAACGGATTGTGGATTTCGTTGAGAAACCGGCCAACCCAAAACCAATGCCTTCAAATCCTGATGCAGCCCTGGTTTCCATGGGAATCTACCTCTTCAACACGGAATTACTCGTGAAACGGGTGATTGATGATACCAAGAAAGATACGAAACATGATTTTGGGAAAGACATTATCCCATCAATGATAAATAAGGATAGATTATATTCGTTTATATTTGTTGACAAAAATAACAAGGCAGTTAAATACTGGAGAGATATAGGGACTCTTGATGCGTACTGGGAGGCTAATATGGATCTCGTGAGAATAGATCCCATTTTTAATCTTTATGATAAAGCCTGGCCGTTCCGCACATATCATGAACAGATTCCTCCTGCAAAAATCGTTTCTTCCGAACCGTTTCATTGGGGAAGCTTCGGTATGATTATTAATTCAATTTTGTCAAACGGCTGTATTATCAGCAATGCACATGTGGAGAGGTCGGTTATTTCTCCAAATGTAAGAATCGAGAATCACTCTGAAGTGTACGACTCAATATTGATGGAAGGAGTGAAAGTAGGCAAAAATGTCAAAATTCGAAATGCAATTATCGATAAATTGGTAGTTGTCCCGGACGGAAAACAGATTGGATATAACCTGGAAGAAGACAAGAAACAGTTTACTGTCACAGAAAAGGGCATTGTTGTGGCACATAAAGAAATGCCGCTGCAGTAGAGATCCCGCTTATGGAAAACACCCGTTTCCCAGCTATCGACTTAATTATTTTCAACCATTTCAATATTTTTTAACAGAACTTCCTGAACTGCCGGATCATTATTGTCATTTACAACTTCTATGTTCAACCGTGCTCCATCTGCAACCGTTCCTCGTGTTGCATGAATAAAATGCTCGCGGAAATGTTCCGGTGAGATGTGTGAGAGTGCGCCTATCCCGATAGTTACACCAGTTACCTTACCCGCATTCTGTTCTCGTGCGATAGTCGTTATCTTTTGTATGAGATCTCTGATTAAGGAAAATTCATGCATATTGTCGTACTCTTGAATTTGCCACGGATACTTATGAAAATTCATCGGGTAAATTTTGGGCAGATTATTCTATCTTAATGACTCCCCGTGTTTCCGTAATGATTGGTTATGGATATCTTGCCTTATGCGTATCACAACATCCCCGATTGCATTCTCAACTTCCCCGGTTAGTCCGACTCCGACGTCAAAACATTTCCCTTCTATGCCGTACACAATAAGGGATTGTGGTAATTGCCCAAGTGTTTTTGCAAGTTCAACGGCCTCAGCAACCCCAAAGGCATGTGTTGAGTAGTGAAAAAATCTGGACGGCAGCGGTTGTTTGTGTGCATCGAATCGGTAAATAGAGCCTGGTCTGCCGCCTGAAGAGACAGCATCAATAAGGATAACCATTCCGGCATCCTTCCAGGAATCTAACAGCGCAGCACCATCGCTATTTTGTTCAATTATTTTAATAGAGCTATCTGCTTCTTTCTTTACATCCTGTGCAATACGAAGCCCGACTGCATCGTCACTGCGATATTGATTTCCGATGCCAATAACAAGGATGCCACGTGTTTCTTGAACCGACTGTTCAGGCAATAACATACTTATTCATTTTCTAAGGTGAGTTTGAGAAAATGGGTTGCACAGGAAATGCAGGGATCGTAATTGCGGACGGCCTGCTCGCATTTCAGCGTGAGTTGTTCACGCGGGAGTTCAATATATTTGGGTATGAATTCCCGAAGGTCATTTTCAATGGCTTTCTGATTTTGAGATGTCGGAGGCACAATCTTGGCGTCCCGTATGATACCATTATTGTCGATGCTGTACCGATGGTAGAGGATACCGCGCGGTGCTTCCGTGCAGCCATAACCGGTAGCAGAACGCAGTTGAACTTCTATTGCCGGTTTATCAGGTTTTTCATACTGTTCTATGATGCGTAAAGCCTCGTCGCAGGCATAAAGAATTTCTACACTTCTTACAACAATACTTTTGAACGGGTTACGGCAGACGTTTGAAAGCCCTGCCGATCGCGCAGCTTCCTGAGATAACGGAGAAAGGTGGTCGAAGTTTAGATTATATCTGGCCAGAGGACCTACAAGGTACGTTTGCCGTCCCTTGATAACAGAATGGAGAGCATTTGAATGCTGTACGTGTTCTTCGGTAAAGCAATCGTCATACTCATGCACGGGGATATCTAATCCTTTATTTGAAACAATACGGCCTTCATTAAAAGGGTATTCTGCGGAATGGCGGAGCGCTACATATTCATAATCCTGCTCAAAATCGGGAAAATCAAGAGAGGCAGTCCATCGAACCGTTTCTAAGGCAGCATCCCTTGCCGACTTTAATTTTTCGGAAAGTTGTAAAAGTTCCTGTTTGGAAGGCACTTTATAAAATCCACCTGTGCGAACATTGATAGGGTGGATTTCCCTGCCGCCGAGGAGAGCAACTACCTCATTTCCGGTTTTTTTAAGTCGCAATCCCCGTTGCACAATGTCTGGATAGTCCTTTGCCATGTGGATCGCACTTTCATAACCCAAAAAATCTGGCGCATGGAGCATATATATGTGCAGTGCGTGGCTTTCAATCCATTCACCGCAATAAATGAGTCTGCGTAAAGCGCGAAGCTGTCCGTCAATATGAATCCCCAAGGCATCTTCCACCGCATGTACTGCACTCATTTGATAGGCGATAGGGCAAATACCGCAGATGCGTGCTGTAATATCAGGCGCTTCATGAAAAGAGCGTCCGCGCAGGAATGCCTCAAAAAAGCGAGGGGGTTCAAATATCTTGAGCTTAACATCGGTCAGGCGATTGTCTTTGATTTTTACAAAAAGCGATCCTTCGCCTTCGATACGGGAGAGATAATCGACTTTTATGGTTTTACTTTTCATTTGTTAACGGTTGAAAGTATATTGAAAAATAATTATATCTCTATTTCGAATTTTTCTTTTTTTGCTCTTGTACAGTGATTTCCTGATTGTTCATCATCCGTGCTTCACTTTCCTTACGAAATGGCTCAGACGAGGCATAAAAAGTGCTGAATAGTCGCGCAAGATTGTCGTTGCTTATCCCAAGTCGGTTGAACCAGGAACTCAATGCGGCGGTGTTTGGCGTCTCCATAGGCCCATAGCAGCCATAACAGCCGCGATTATATGATGGACATAATGCATTACATCCTGCATGAGTTACAGGCCCAAGACATGGTATACCTTGAGAGACTAACAGACAAACCGTCCCGCGTCTTTTGCATTCAATGCAAACGCTGTGAGGCGGTATGTTTGGTTTCCGTTCGTGAAGAAAGGCGCTGATGAGTTCAAGGAGTTGGAATTTATTGATAGGGCATCCGTGTAATTCAAAGTCCACGTGGACATGGTCGGCGATGGGCGTTGATTTGTCGAGTGTATCAATATAATGTGGCCTGGCGTATACGAGGGAAATAAATTCTTTAACGTCTTTGAAGTTGCGCAAAGATTGAATTCCACCGGCTGTGGCGCAGGCGCCGATAGTGACAAGAAATCGGGAAATATGACGAACCTTTTGTATTTGCTCGGCATCATGAGGGGTGGTGATCGAACCTTCTACCAGGGAAATGTCGTAAGGACCTTTTATTACAGCGCGTGATGCTTCCAGAAATTTTGCAATTGTTATTCTGCCGGCTATAGTGAGCAGTTCGTCTTCACAATCAAGGAGGCTAAGCTGGCATCCGTCACATGATGCAAACTTCCAGATGGCAAGTGTAGGTTTCTTTTTCATTAAATTTCCCGTTTCCCAAAAATAGTGTGAATACGGTCATATCGAAACACAGGGCCGTCTTTACATACAAACGTAGGACCAAACTGGCAGTGACCACAAAGACCTATTCCGCATTTCATGTTGCGCTCCATGGAAAGAAATATATTCTCGGGTGCGACATTCCGCTTTAACAGCTCCTTTATCGTATAGTGCATCATAACCTCTGGGCCGCAGATCATTGCTGTGGTGCGTAAAGGATCGAAGTGTGTATGTGGTATAAGTGCTGTGACAACCCCTATAGAGCCATCCCAACTACCGGAAGCACTATCGACTGTTACCTTTACTTCCACATCGAATCTGTTGCGCCAATGCGCCAACTCCTGTTTGTAAAGCAGGTCTTGTGGTGATTTTGCGCCGTACAGCAGGATAATTTTTCCATATTTCTCACGCTGAGAGACGAGTTGATATAAAGCAGGACGCAAGGGGGCGAGTCCAATTCCGCCTGCAGCAATTACGATATCGTTCCCAATAGAATTTTCCAGAGGCCAGTGATTGCCAAAAGGACCTCTTACCCCAAGAATGTCCCCGGTTTTCAATTTGTAGATAGCGTTTGTCACCATTCCTGCCTTGCGGATAGTGTGCAGGAGCCGTTTTTTTTTAGCCGGATTGCCGCTGATTGAGATAGGGACTTCGCCCACACCAAACACATACAGCATGTTAAATTGACCAGCCGCAAAGGAGGTTGATTGTGCGCTGTTTTCTGGTTCAATTTCGAAGGTCGATGTATCGTGTGTTTCTTTTTTTACACGACAAATGCGAAACTGGGTCGGATACATTGGGTTAAAAATGCCGTGTTCCATACCACTGCCTTATTTACGAATGCCATAAATGTCAATGAGTTGCAAGCGCGTGGTTTCCAGTCGTTGCGTGATAATATGCGCAAAACGTTTTAAAAGTTCATAACCCAAATCGTGGTCCATTTCACATTTTTCCCTCAAACATTTTCCATCAAGTGCAATGGCTCTGGTGAGTTCAACGGCACGTGCGTCAAAGCGCCAGCGATAGGGGGGAATTAGCCATGACCAGCCCAGTATTTCACCTTCTCCTATTGTTTGTATGCTTAGAGAGCCGCGTTCCGCAGCAAATATTTCGATGGATATTTTGCCGTGACGAATAATGTAAAAGTTGTTTGCTTCCTCACCCTCCCGAAAAACAAACTGTCCGGCATTAAATCGCACATTGGATGCGCAGCCAACAAGTATTTTAAGAAGGCGTGGTTCAAGGTCTTTTAAAAAAGGATGCTCTGTCAGATATGGTTCGAGTGTTTGCATGGTTTACAATTTATCAGCCGATAGGGTTTTGCGAATAGAATGTATTTCTTCAGTGATATCAATTGCAACGGGACACCAGGTGATGCATCGTCCACAGCCAACGCAGCCAGAAGTGCCAAACTGATCTATCCATGTTGCAAGTTTGTGTGTTATCCACTGCCGGTAACGGGATTTCGATGTAGAACGAACACTTCCACCGTGAATATACGAAAAGTCCCTCGTGAAACATGAGTCCCATTTGCGAACACGCTCGGCGTATTCACCTGTTAGATCAGTTACATCCTCAACTGTTGTACAAAAACAGGTTGGACAAACCATTGTGCAGTTTGCGCAGGTAAGGCAACGTTTTGCGACATCATCCCATTGCGGATGCTCATAATTACTGTAAAGAAGATCTTTGATGCCGGTTGTGTCCATTGTTCTGCCCATTTGACTGGCAGTATTGTTTATAATAGTGTCGGCAGTGTATTTGTCATTTTCATTTGCTTTTCTATGCGGGGTTTGTAGGAGAATTTCCAGCCCCAATTCAGTTCCTGTCTCTACTATAAAATGGTGGCTATCGTTGTTTACCACTTCGGTCATGGCAAGATCGAATCCAAAACTCACTTTCGGGCCCGTATTCATTGACGCACAAAAACAGGTGCCGCCTGCCTTCCCGCAGTTTACTGCGAGAATAAATGCGTCCTTGCGTATTTCTTTGTAGTTGGTGTCTATGTATTGTCCGTTTATAAATACCTTGTCCTGGATTGAGATGGCGTGAATGTCGCACGACCTGACTCCAATGAAGGCGTATTTTGGAATATTTTTGTTCTCAGATAGTATTTGGAAATTGTTTCCATTTCGCTTTGCCTTCCACAGGAGGGATATAGGTGGAAGGAGGTATTTTTTCCAGGAGTGGGGTCCCGTTACATATCCAAAAAAAGCTTTATCGTTGTTTTTTGTGAGGCGGTATGTGCCGCTGTTCTGCACATCAGTCCATCCGGTAGGCAGATCGAATACAGATATTAATCTATCATAAACGACCGTCCCTTCTTTTACGGTGGGGCCAATTGTTTGATATCCGAGATTGACCAGAACATCAAGCAATTTCTGAAAATATTCATGTTCCAGAACAAATAGGTCTTGGGATTGTACCGACTGCTCTTTGATCGGGGTCACTGAAAACAATTCTCACTGAAAGTGTTATAGATTTACTTTGGCATTATTTTCAACCAATCGTCCATTGTGAGTACCGGAACTATTTTACCGGTTTGACTTGGTATGAGCGGGAGAAAGAATTCTACTACCGCAGCGTAATCACTTGCCTCTATGAGGATAAAATAATCATGTTCTGTTACCGTGACGTATGCGCCGAGTATCTTTATTCCTTTTTCTTCCGCCTTTTTTCTTCCTTCCCAGAAAGAATTGAGCATCTTTGCGCCGTTAGGACTCCTGCCGGGGCAATTATCCGCAGTATGAGTCCAATGGGCAACATAGAGTGTTCCTTTATCCTGGCTACCTGACGGCCATTTTAAATCCTTTTCGTCGGCATATAGTGAACTGCATGATAGTATTGTAAATACAAAAACCCAGAAAATTCTATATTTCATAAAATTACCTATTTCCCTTTCTGTAAAAAAAATAACTATCAGTATCAATAGCTAAAATAACGGAGGTCGATAATACAATAAACATCATGTTCGTTCAAGACAGAAATATCACGGTAGGAATGGGTTGCTACGACGGTGGTCACTATATTTACCTTATTTCGCATCCGCCGTTTGATTGTATGACGACAGGGTAATTGGGTTTGTATAATAGATGCTTCCGTTGATCTTTTGCCTGAGATCCTCACTGCTCAGGGGTTTGCTGAATAGATAACCCTGTGCCAGGTCGCATTTGCTTTCCATAAGAAATTTCAGTTGTTCTGTTGTCTCTACCCCCTCGGCAACGACACAGAGGTTCAGGTTGTGTGCCAGGGCTATTATGGCGTTTATCACCTTCCTGCCGTCATCCTGGGTGATGTTGGACACGAAGGACTTGTCAATCTTCAGTTCGTTAATGGCGAACCTGTTAAGGTAATTGAGTGACGAGTAACCTGTGCCAAAGTCGTCAATGGAAATCTCTGTTCCCATATCCCGTAATTTTTTCAACTGTCCTATCGTATCCTCAATATTCTGTATTACCGTGCTTTCCGTTATCTCGATCATGAGGTATTTGGGGTCAAGGCCAGTCTCTTTAAGTACCTCAGAGACCATGTCTGTCAAATCCTTTCTGTGAAAGTGCCTGGCTGAAATGTTGACGGATACCTTTATCGGAGGCAGGCCCTGATCCTGCCACGCCTTGTTTTGTCTGCATGCCTCCATAATAGCCCATTCTCCGAGTTGTACGACAAGGCCTGTCTCTTCCGCCAGGGGAATGAAAAGTCCCGGATTGACGCTTCCCTGTTCCGGATGGTACCAGCGCAACAAGGCTTCGGTTCCCACTATCTTTCCGGTCGAGATGTCTACCTTTGGTTGGTAATTGAGATGGAATTCCAATTTTTCAAGGGCCCTCCTGAAATTTGATTCGAGCCTGAAACGTTCAATGGTGCTCTTGTTAATGTCTTCCGTAAAAAATTTGAAATTGTTCTTTCCTTGTGCCTTAGCATGATACATGGCCGTGTCTGCGTTTTTCACAAGAACGTGCATGTCCTCGCCGTCGTAGGGATAGACTGTTACTCCTATGCTGCAGGATACAAAGACCTCATGCCCTTCGAGATCGAAAGACTTTGCCAGGGTATTATTGAATTTATGGGCTACATTTGCCACATTGTTGGCGCTTTTTACATCAGGCAATATAGCAAGGAATTCGTCACCGCCCATACGGGCGATAGTGTCGCTTTCACGAACGCATTTAACAAGTCTTTCCGATGCCTGCGTAAGCAATTGATCGCCGATGTGGTGGCCTAATGTGTCGTTGACTTCCTTGAAGCGGTCAAGGTCAAGGAGCATAACCGCTATCATATAACCGCTACGTTTCGCAAGGCTTATGGCCTGTTTAAGGCGGTCATACATGAGACTCCGGTTAGGCAGTGAGGTGAGCGGGTCATAATGTGCCATTTGCTCCAGTCGTTGCTCATTTTGTTTTATATGCGAAAGGTCGAGTGCAATTCCGGAATAGTAGATGATATTGCCGTTTTTATCCTTGAATGTGTTTACGCTAAGCCATAAAGGATAGGGTTCTCCCTCTCTTTTCGTTCCCCACGCTTCTCCCTGCCATCCGCTATTTTTCAATAAATGGTCTTTCAATTTTTCCAGAAAAGCGTCATTGTCCTTGTTCAAAAAAAACATACCTGCATTTTTTGATAGTATTTCTTTCTGTGTATATCCCGACATAGCCGTAAAAGAGTCATTTGCAAATAGTATTTTCCAATTCCTGTCCGCGACAATTATTCCCTGCTGGGAGGCTTTTAAAACTTCCATTTTCAGGTTATTGCCCGGCATATTCCCTTCGATTTTTGATTGTCGTGCGTTGCTTGCTGATTTGTTACGGCTTGCCGTGTTCTTTTTTTCAATTGAGACGTTTCTGATTCCCCTCTTCTTACTCTTGGAGGGTTTGCTATTTTCATTTCCTTTTCTTTTAGAATGGCTCATCATTTATTCCCCAAATATGCCCAACAAGACCGTCTGACTATTCTAGCAACTATAGTCATCTGCTCTTCCCCTAAAGTGGATAGTAAAGCAAAAATGAAAAAGATTGCAAGTGTTTTATAATTTTAACAAATCCTTGGGAGCTGTTCACCGGAGAGCATGTCTAATATTCTTTTATTTCCTACTGAGGTTTCAAGGAATACTTTGCCTTGCGGTTCACGTATCACAGTGCCAATAATCGAGGCGTTTCTTCCGAGAGGATTTTTTTTCATGGTCTCAAGCACTGTTTTAGCTGAATCCTCGGATACTATTGCAATAAGCTTGCCTTCATTGGCCAAATAAAGAGGATCGAAGCCCAATATTTCACAGGCGCCTTTTACTTCTTCCTTCAATGGAATGTTGAGTTCATTAATTAACATTCCCAGATTGGACGATATTGCAAGTTCGTTCAAAGTAGTTGCAAGACCGCCCCTCGTAGGGTCTCTCATGGCACGGATTCCATTCGATTGCGATATGACGTCCTTGACAAGTCTGTGAAGTGCAGCACAGTCACTCTCTATTGGAGCTTCCATCCGGATATCACTCCTGTGAGCTAATATGGCAATTCCATGATCGCCTACGGAACCCGATACAATTATCACATCGCCAGGCCTTATAAAAGAGGGCGAGAGGTTTACGTTGTTATGTATAATACCGATTCCACAGGTGTTAATGAATAATTTGTCTCCCTTTCCTCTTTCGACAACCTTGGTGTCGCCGGTTATTATTTTCACTCCTGCATTATTTGCAGTAAGAGACATAGAGTCAACTACTGCCTTTAATTCTTCGACCAGCAAACCTTCTTCAATAATAAAAGAAGCGCTTAAAAAGAGAGGATCGGCACCACCTACGGCAAGGTCATTTATAGTTCCACATACGGAAAGCTTGCCAATATCACCTCCGGGGAAAAAAATTGGATGTATAACGTATGAATCTGTAGTGAATGCAATACGAGAAGCGGGCAGATTAAAAATGGCCTGATCGTTAAGCGGGAGAAGGTATTCATTTTGAAATGCCTTAACGAAAATGTTCTGAACAAGCTGATAACTCAATTTACCGCCGCTTCCATGTGACAGAAGGATCCTATCATTTCTCATAATAATATTAAAATATGTTGCACAGTTTGGAATAAAGACAAGTACTGTGTTTTTTAAATACGAAGACTATTCATTTGACACACAAACGTAACATTCGTCTGTGCATTTGGCGCAATTGGCAATTTCCGAATGCCGTTTTTGGAAGAAAATATATATTTTCGGTTGAATATTTTATTTTAAAGGCCATTTATATCGAATATAGTGTATGGGGAAATTTTATACATATTACGTGAAAAAAAATCCTACCCATCCACGAATTGTTAAAAGAGTTCCTAAAGAGAATACAGATATTTTTTTTCTTCGTAATAGCTACTAAAATAGTGCACGAATAGTACTATTAAGAATACACTAAGGATAAATAAAATATTTAAAGTTAAAGGGTTATGTAATAGAAAGATGATGAGGGATTACACGTAATTCGGTATTAAACAAAGAGGGTCGTTTGTTTGAAAAAGTAAAATGTATGATATAAATATTTATACCCTATTTGCCTTTTACATTGGTACATCGATTGCGAGTATCGTTTGACAGGATTTTTATATTATTTCAGATCATGTCAGGTGATGATAGTTATGAAAAATACAGATACTCAAGATCACAAAAATACCGACCCTTTCTTTGAATTGAATTTAAGAGTTAAGGATTTTGAAATGTGGATAAAGAATATGAATTTTAAACTCTTTTTAGAGCATTCTCATTCCGATGACTATTATAAATTAAACAGGATGAAAGTTAAATAAAAATTGTAATATAGGGGTGTTCCAGTGTACACAAAGCCCCACTAACTTACCCCGTTAGATACAGTGTACAGTTTCTCCTCTTTTAGATTGAATGTTGTAGCTTCTTTTGTAAAATATGTGTGACAGGTGATTACTCAGAGTGAATTTATTAAATAAGGTGATTTATGATTGCCAAAGACTGCGTAATGCAGAATGAGTTTGTGTGTCCACATTGCAAAAGCGTAAATTTTGTTCTTTTAGGAGTACAAAAACAAAAGGGACTCTTTAAAGACCACGAACTGTGGAAGTGCCGGAGTTGCCATGGTACATTTGCCAGAGAGACCATTGAAGTAAGGCGATCGGCAGAAAACGAGTCATTCAACAAAAATGCTTCTTCGTATTATTGCAGGGTGCTGTTTGCAAGGTAATGGAATTTCCAGAATATATTTTTGAAAAAATAACTGTTGGACCATTGGATGTAAATTGCTATGTCCTTGGTTCTAAAAAAGACAATACGGCTATAGTAATTGATGCTGGCGGTGACCCGGAAAAAATTTTCGATATTTTAAAAAAGTACAACCTTTCCTTACGCTTCCTTTTGAACACACATGTGCATTTCGATCATGTAGGAGGTGTGAAATGCCTACAGGACAAAACGGGAGCCCAGTTTTTGTTGCACCAGAAGGATACCCCACTCCTTGATTGCCTGAATGATCAGACAACCGCATTCGGCTTGCCTTCTATTCCAATACCTAAGGTAGACAAGTCTATTACAGATAACGAAGAAATACGGTTGGGAGACAAAGCGCTTCAGGTTATTCATACTCCCGGCCATTCTCCCGGCAGTGTATGTTTCTTTTTTGAGAATGCAGTATTTGTCGGTGATACGCTCTTCGCAGGATCAATTGGCAGAACCGATTTATACGGCGGTTCCTATAAAGAACTCATAACCTCAATAAAAACCCGTTTGTTTACGCTGGATGACAGCGTGACCGTTTTTCCAGGACACGGGGAATGTACTACGATTGGAGACGAAAAAAGATACAACCCTTTTTTTAACAGTATCTAAGCAAATAATAGCTCCATTTTTTGAATAGAGAATCTAACCGGTTGATTTGTGTTGTATATTTGCCGGTCTTCAAGTTTTACTGTAATGCCGGAAGTTGAAATTTGGTAGATATATCTTCCTTCTCCGAAGTTCCGATTCAAAACAATTCCTTTGCAAAAGCCGGTTTCTTCGATTTTCACATGATGAGGTCTAAAAAAGAGATAAGCATCTTTTCCCTCTTGACCCTTTGTGTTACAAACTAATTCTCCCCATGGTGTCAATACCCTGTCTTTTCCGACTATTTTCACCTGCATAATATTCGCTTCTCCAACGAAACTGGCTACAAAAAGTGATGTTGGAGATGAGTAAATTTCTTCAGGGGTGCCTATTTGTTCCAGCATGCCGTTATTCATAACCGCCATCTCATCAGCCAAAAGAAATGCGTCTTCCTGGTCGTGGGTTACGTAAACTGTCGTAATCTGTGTCTCTTGTTGGATGCGTCTGATTTCTTGCCGAATATCCTCGCGTAGTTTTACATCGATGTTCGACAATGGCTCATCCATAAGTAATAACCTGGGTTCCGTGACAATTGCCCGTGCGATTGCAATCAACTGCTGCTGTCCGCCCGAAAGTCTTGCAGGGTACTCGTTGGCATATTTTTGCATATTGACCTTGCCGAGAACAGCCTCAATCCTCTTTTGTCTCTCAGTTCTTGTAAACCCAAGTGTCTTTAATCCAAACTCTATGTTTTTATATACCGTCATGTGCGGCCAGAGGGCGAGGTCTTGAAATACCATTCCGATATGACGTTCTTTTGGGGACATCACTATCTTTTGGCTGCTGCCGGCAAGCGCCCCATCTATCCAAATCTCACCATAATCGGGCGCTTCTAAACCTGCAATCATTCTTAACGTCGTCGTCTTTCCGCATCCGGAAGGACCTAAGAGTGCCAGCAATTGTCCCCTTTCAACCTCAAAGGAAATATCCCTCACGACCTCTTTTTTACCAAGAGTTTTTATTGCGTGTTTTACTTCAAGCACATTCATAATAAACCTAACTTGATGTACAGGAAATTCAATGCAATGCCGTAGCGCGGGGGTTCATCCCCATCTGGCGGGCATTCTCGGCCATTGCCGGCCATAAAGGCCGGCGCTACAGAGTCGCCGAAGGCCTAACTGAAACGAGTCTGACGGGAAACCCTGTCAGGGTTACTTTGTTTCCGTCGTCGGGAAATATCTTGAGGTTGCAAGGAAAATACCGAGAGGTAATAACGTCATTACCACAAGGATAAGAGAAAGCGCCGAAACGATACTTGCCGGACTATTTACCATCACGGTGAATAGTGTTATCGGAAGCGTTTCGTGTCCCGGTGGGTACACCAATATCGTGGTACCCAACTCTCCCACACAAAACATGAAGGAAATCAACCATGTAGCGATTATCCCATAGCCTTGTAAAGGCACAATAATCTTCCTTAAAATACGGAACCATGAGGCGCCCATTACTATGCCTGCTTCCTCTGTCGAATTGGAAATCTGCTTAAAATAATTCGCCATAATACGGCTCGATAACGGCAAAAAACGCGCCCCATACCCCAAAATAATGATCCATAATGAACCATAGATAAACCGGAATATGCCTTCAGGCCTATTGCAGACTTTAATGAGTCCGATACCTATCACCGTTGCAGGCACTGCAAAGAAAAGCCAAATAAACGGCGCGATACTGGTTCTCAATTTCGATTGGGCTTTTTCTGAAAGATAACCCAAGAAGAAACCCACAACGGTAAGAAATGTAGCTCCCAGAGAACCGTAAAGGATAGTATTTTTGATGCCGGTCTTTGCTAAACGAAATGCATCATAATACGCCGATGCTGTTTTGCTGCTTACCATAAGGGTAGTAAGAGGGACAATAACACAGAGCATGAAAATAAAGGCACAGAAGAGTATGCCTGTCACAGTAAGCCATCTTTCCTGATAGTGTATCGTGCTATATGAAGCCCTTCTTCCCACTATTTCAAACGACTTTCCCCGGAAATAAGCCTGCTCTACTATCATCAGAATGATGGTAATTACCATGAGTGGGAAGGCTATTGCCGTTGCCGCCTTCTCATTATAAAAGGCGCTAAATTGGGTAAATATCTGGGTGGTAAGCACATTAATCTGCAATAACGACGGTATCCCAAACTCGGAAAGCGACAGTATAAAAACAATCATCATGCCGGAAAGAATGGCAGGGGCAACTAAGGGCAACGTAATTCGTCGTACAACCTGAAAAATACTCCCTGCCATAAGGCCGCTCTCTTCAAGCCGTGGATTTACATTTTTTAGGGCATATTCAGTCATTAACATTACGACAGGAAAGAGATTTATCGAAAGGATAAACGAAGCGCCATATAAACTATACATAAAGTTTGAGATTGAATCGGGAGAGAGCGGCGTATAGTGAGACAGGAGGGTATTCAAAATCCCTGTCCTTCCCAATAAATTTGCCCAGGCAATACCCACCACATAAGATGGTATGATAAATGGGATAAGAAAACTGATCTTGAAAAATGGCTTGAGAGGAAGGTTGGTTTTTGCAAGGAAAAATCCTGCGGGAACGCCCAATAAACCGGACAGAATGGTTGTGAGAGATGCCAGGGCAAGGCTGTTAATGATAACCCTTACGTACTTCAGAGTAGAAAACACATCATAATAGTAATCAAATGAGAATTCTCCACCGGAATAAATAGAGTTCCCGAACATCCAGATTATGGGAATGAATGTCGTGCAGACAAAAAAGGCAAACGACAGTCCTAAGGTAAATTGCTTTTGCATAGTAAGAAAATGTTTTACATTTGTATCAATAAAGATATACAATCAAAGATAAGATAAACTCAAACTCTAAATAAACACTTATTTAACTTAAGGAGTAAACGATATTATGAACAAATTGTCAGAGAGAATCGTATGCAACCCCAATATATGCAGCGGGAAACCATGTATTAAAGGCACCAGGATTCCGGTTTACATAATATTGGATCTTCTTGCGGCAGGAGAAAGCAATAGCGGGGTCAAAAAAGCTTATCCCAATGTTACCGATGAAGACATAAGTGCATGTATCTCGTATGCGTCTATACTCGCAGATGAAGAAGCCGGTATCAGGGTATGAAAATCATTGCAGATGAAAACCTTTTCGAGCCTATAATTGCACATTTGAAAGAACTTGGTCATGATGTATTTAGCATCAGAAGTTCCAGCCTTTCTGGACTATCAGATGTTAAAGTTTATGCCTTAGCATGCAAAGAGAAAAGAGTAATTGTAACAATGGATAAAGACTTTTCCAGGCTGCTTCGTTTTTCACCGCACAGATGTTGTGGTTAAAATATATAAAAGAACAGTGGATGAAACATCAAATATTTTTCAACGATATTACAAAAGCATAAAAGATGGAGACGTAAAAGGAAATCTTGTTATTATAACTCCAGATGGAGTACGTATACGACGAACACAAAAATAATATAAATTCAATTTTGAACAATTTAGCCAGTTTTGGTTGCGGCTTTGCTGTGTTAAGTAATACTACAGCTAATACCCTGCCCATTGTTTCAGGAATTCTCCAATCTCTTCTAACTTCTTTGCAACGTTATGGTAATTGACATCCATACCTTTTACGGCATCAATGGTTAATACGTCTGCCGGCGTCTTCACGTCGTATCTCAGCGGCATCTGTGCGCAGGCGGCCCAAGCCAGGCTCTTTTCAACCTCTGCGCTGAGGAGATAATCAATCAGTTTTTTCCCGTTTGCCTGGTTAGGGCTGTTTTTTATGAGACACACCATATTGGGCATAATGAGCGTACCTATGCTGGTTTGGTCGGGAAATACGACCTTTACCGGGCTTCCTTCCTTGATGGCCACACCGGCATCGTCCGTATCCGTAATACCGGTCTTGACCTCACCCCGTGCAACGAGCCTCTTTACCTCACCATTTGAGGATACGATCTTTATTCCGTTGGCCTTAAGATCATTCAGGAATTTCTTAGCCTTTTCATCGCCCAGGATTATGAATAAAGCCGCTATGTGGATAGAGGTGGTGCCAAATAGCGGGTTTGCTATGGCAACCTGTCCTCTCCACACGGGTTTGGTTAAATCAAAGAGAGAGAGTGGTTTTTCATCCATACTTACCAGATTCGTATTGTAAAGAATGATGCGCGCCCGTGCAGAAAATCCCGTCCAGTGACCATCCTCATCCTTGTAAATTTTCGGGATATCCGATGCGGTGTTTGAAAAATACGGCGTTACCAGGCCTTTAAATTCCAGTAAAGCAGGGCGTACAGGGTCCCCACTCCAAAACACATCTGCTTGTGGATTATCCTTTTCAGCGATCAGGCGGTTAACCAAACCGGTACTCTTCGTCTCTTCCGTATCATAAATAGCTCGAACCTTTATCCCTGTCTTTTTCTCAAACTGTTGAAGAATGGGTTCCGAGAAGACCTTATCTTCTGAGGTATAAACAACGACCTCTCCTCCCAGGCATACTCTTAGGAAGAGTAACGGAACGAAAATCATCAAAGTAATGAATCTCATAACCTCACCTCTTTCTGTTTTTTTTGAATACTTACTAGCTATCTATTAAAATTCCTAAAACTCCTTCTTTCAACTATTTCTTCATATTATTCACAAATCGCAAGGTAATTTCTGCTGAGGTTGAATGGTCCCAATAAAGTTCGTCATTGAGCACTGCAATGGCACAGACGTTGTCTTTATTTGGATCAATTACCGCATCGTCATTATGCCCTGTATTGAGCTTGCGTGACATCTCCAGTGTCCAGCCCTTCCCATCATGTGTTCCTTTTCCACGTACATCGGCAACACTGCCGGCAGGTTGCCGTTGTTCAAAGGAATCCACTACGTGCCCCTCAAAACTGGCAGGTTTTGGTTTTAAGAAGTAAGACGATGTTCCTTCATCCATAAGACGTGCGATATAGACAATTCCGTGACCACCCATTGAATATTCAACCCCACCTTGGACTGGCTTCTGGCTGATAATGTGTCTTTTGTCGTCTACCCAACCAACAGGATTACCCCGTCCTGCCTTCCAATGCCATACATCGGCACTATATTCATGGGTAAGAGTTATCATGCGGATATCAAAATTTCCCGATAGAGGGAATTCTAGTGCAAATTGGTCGTCAGGTTTTGACGGGCGCTCATACTCCTTCTTATCAGCATTCCAAATATAAGGGTCGCGCATGTCACTTTTTGTAGCATCGTACCATTGAGCCATTACATATAAGGTATCATCGGTATGAAGGGCGCGTAAAACAACCTCTGCAGGGTTGTCGCCGCCCATAGCCTCTCTCACTACTACAGCAAAGGGTTTAGCCTGTTCCCATGCCTTCTCCATTTTTCCATCAATCGTAGGAGTTGTTTTCGTGTAAGAGGACTCCCAGATAAGGGGTGAAGTTTCCTCACACCAACCACAGTCGGCATACAGGAATGAAATAGAACCAATAAAGAGCACAAAGAAAATTCTCATATCAGACCTCCTGCTTTATTCCATGCGTTTTTTCTGGCACTTTCAGCGCAAAAATAAATGACGATACTATCAACAAAAGGGCAATAATAACAAACGAGTATTGATAACTCAGACGCGACAAAAGGAATCCGGCTAAAATAGGGCCCGAGGCGTGGCCGATATCAAAGATACTTCCAAACGTCCCCATGGCAGCGCCGTAGTTCTGTTCCTTACAGAAATCAGCGACCATAGCAGCCGAAGAAGAAGTCACAAATGCCTCACCAACACCAAAGACGGCGGCTAAAAGGATCAAAAAGTAAAAATTTTGCGTCAAAGGGATACACGCTAAAGAAACAGCACAGATCCACATCCCGGAAAAGATTATGGGCTTTCTCCCGTATCGATCAGAGATCCTCCCCATAACCGGTTTTGCAAGGATTGTGGTAACCACTTGTGCACCCCACAGAATTCCAGCCAGAAATGGATTTAATTTTGCCACAGTAACGGCATAAATAGGCAAAAAGGCCTCCAGGGCGCCAACCGACAGATTTTGTATACCTTCCATATTACTGGTGATGATAATCCGATAGTCGCTGACGACCTCCCTGATGCCCTTAAAAAACTTCCGCCATACTTCACTCAGCGAATTTTTGATTTGTATGGTTTCCGGTCTTCCTGAATTCGTCAATTTTACGGTAAAACCCAAAGAAATCAGGCCAATAATCCCACAGACGAGATATGCACTATGAAAATGGTGTACAGAGTTACTTCCGTTGCCGGCCAGATACTTGAGGATATATCCGCCGAGTGGTGCGCCAATAAGATTCCCGATAATGGTAATAGATGAAAATGTCGAAAGCCTTTCCCCCTTTTTCTCCCCGGCAATATCGGCAATTGTTGCCATGGCAACTGGTCCATAGATCGATGTGGCCAATCCGTGGAAAAACCTGAGAGAAACGAGCTGCCAGTAACTTGTTACCAGATAGTAAATAAAAGGGGTAAATGCAAATACCAGGACGCTGAGAAAAAGCATCCTGTATCTGCCATAAATATCGGAAAGTGTGCCTGCCGGTAATTTGAAGAAGATCCCCGTAATAGTAGAAGCGCCAACGACAAACCCAATTGCCTCCGGGCCTGCACCTAATGACAGGGCAAAGAGTGGCAAGAGTGGGGTTCTTGCCATAGCGTAACTCATCCTTGCGAAGAACCCCACCGTGCAAAGGGCGATGAATGGGGATAATACACTGGTATTGTTTTTCATTTGAAAAGCCCAAAGTATTGCAGATTCTCTTTTAATCTATGTTCCAGGTCTTCTTTTATGTGAAGCACAAACTCCTGAACCGCTGCTTCACCCCATTTTTCACGGACGTATGTTATATTCTCATGAATTTTTGCAAGGTTATGGATTTCCGGGGCTTTTGTTTTATTGTCATCAATCCAGTGATGAAGCTCCTCATAAGCATTTCCTGTTCTTTCCTTGCTATTTTTAAAATGATCATCAAGTGGTGGCATTTTAACTACCTCCTTTTGTCTGTAAAGTGTAATAGTGATAGAGGGCATCAAAGATATCCATACCCTTTTCCAATAACGTATTATCGTTGTTGAGTTTTTTGCTAAGCCCGGTAATAATTTGATCTATTCCATCGGTCTCTTTGCGATTATATTTATTATCTTTCAAATCTATATCATGCACAATTTCTGCAATTGGCCGTAAGGCAGGATCTTTTAAATCAAAGGCATTGATTAATGTTTCAAAGGTACAGTCATCGCCATGATGGGTAAACTCTGCGCCATACATATCGAAAGGCACAGTGTTTTTTGGCAGGTTATTTTCTCCTTTGGATAGAAAGACGAATTTTGCATTTGAATCTATAAATCTCCTGATAAGCCAGGCAGATGCTAAACGATCAATATAAACATCTTTTCGCGTTACCCATTTTTTACCCAGAAAATCCTTTTTTTGATAAATTTTATTGATTACAGGTGCTTCTTCTTTCATCTTTTTAGACCATTTTTCTATCTTCTGGCGTACAGATTCAATCTTTTTCAGGAGCACGTCTCTCTGTGGGGCGTGGAAAAAATTGATCTTTGCTATCTCATCAGCGCCTTTTATTATCTCGCTTAATTTCCTTTTCAAATCTTCTGCGAAACGGTCTGTTACCCCTTCTGTCCCTTCTATCTGTTCTATCTGTTTTAGCACATCATTGCATTGATCAATGAGTGGAAGATACTCCTTATTACAGGATTCTTGAAAGGTTTTGATTATCTCTTCATTGTGCTTTTTGTCCATTGACTCGGTAATAAAAAGTGACGCATCACTTCCACTGTCTCTAATTTGTTTACAAATCCACTGCATACCCTCCTCATGTTCCTTCGTATAAGGGAGTAAATATACGGCATTTTTGAAAAGCACCGCCCCCCCTTTTTTCAGATGCCGCCAGACCTTTACCCTAAGGTTTGGGGCATCTTGTGCAATTTGATGTGTTAAAAGTATCCATTTATTCATAGCTCATGTTTCCCCTCCTGTCCTCTTTTTACCAACAAAAAATGTTATACCCATAGTCGCTCCCCAATCTACACTCTCGTTATTCAAACCGGCAAATCCTGCAATATCATAATCTATATTGAGCGGTCCTTCCCATACCACACCACCCAATAATTGATGATCCAGAATGGCATTCTCTACCTTTTCTCCACTGTATTCTGATACAAGATGAACTTTTTTATATTGGGGTAAAGGCACATCTAATATGACCCCATAAATGAAAAGGCCTTGTGTGTTATGCTCAAACGCCTCTTTTTCTGTGCCTCCACCAAGGGTGAGGTGGCATGTTAATTTCTCCAAGTACCACGAGAAGATACCGGTACCTTCAAAATCTAATCCTGAGGTTCCCTTTTCTGTAGGAAATACAAAACCTGTCTCTGTAGCAAAATTAGGTATCCAGCCACCGCTCTTGCCACTACGCCACCAGACCTTTTTGTAAAAGGCCGCCGTATCAGCAAATTGCTTCTCCTTTACGCCCATCGTTCCTGCATATTCGCTATCGATTAATTCACCTACAGTCTCAAGCACGATTTCACTATCCCATGGCAGGCCATAGTTAAAACGGATACTTGGTACGTCTAATACGAATTCATCGGGACCCAGATGCTTTTGCTCATGCAATCCAAATATTCCCAATTCTATTTCCGCAATATTGGGTTCAACTACATCAGCATCAGTGGTAACGAAAGGTCTCAATGCCAGGACATTTTTGGGGGCAACAATTTCTCCCCAAGCACAGAGTACGATTAACCAAAATATTTTTTTATTTAATTTGTCCACGTATAAGAAATTTTCTCTTTATATGGTGATACAGACAGCTAGGTATCATTAAGCATGAGATTATCAAAATACGTCCGGGCATCGGCCTTTGTCCATAAACCAATCTTGCCTGCCTCTGGAAAAGTTGAATCCTTTACCTCCAGATACTTCTTTCCATCATAATAGCACTCAATATGGTTACCCACCATAGTTACCCGAAGCGTATGCCAGCCTTTCTTGTATTTGATATCCGCGCTTTGCAGTTGTGTTCGTTTTCCATTTACAACCTTGTAAACACGGTAGTTATTCTCTAACGGATTATAACGCGCAACATAATAATTATTCGCATCTTTTGCACTCCAGACCAGTCCGCCACCCTGATCTTCATCTCCCGCTAGTGGCTTCATTTGTACCGATATATCCACATCTCGTTTACTTGTATTGTTTACCAGGGCAAGATTAAACGTTGAACCAGAATTTTTTGCTATCTGTGCCAATACATGGGGTTTCGAAGGTGCCGTATCATCAACAATCACTTTCCACTCACCTACTTCAGAGGTAAAGTCCTTTGTAATCGTATCAGCTTTGTCATTATCAAAATTCCATACCATTGTTTCTGCCTGAGCTACTACGCTATTCATGAATAGCGCCATCACACTAAAAAGGACGGCGATTGGTTTCATTTCTAACCCCTTTCTCTGAACAAAGACAATTTAATATATGTTATAATAGTAACATAATGTTATTATTATAACAACATAATCTTTTGTGTCAACAAGCTTTTAGATAGGCAAGGATCGGTTTTGCTGTTAATTTAGGAAAATCTGTTGACATTGCAATTATTTATGAATTAATATAACTCTCGATATTTTTTAAGTTTTTTGTTTTCCAAATCCTTTATGATAAAAATAAGATCAACCAAACTCCTCTTAATATTATTAGCCATTGCATTTTGTCTATCAAATGCAACGATGGGTGGGCTTTTGGAACACGAACATGAAGTTCATTTTGAACACAATACTGTTCATGTCCATCACATGAATGGAGATCGTGGGTTAGGAGGTCATGGAGTAGGAGAAACGGAACATAGAGACGTAAAGAATATTTTGTCTTTTGATTATTTATCAGGAAACACATCTG
>Ga0233425_10002529_pt1 | contig 35624 bp, 30 predicted proteins | sample Watercolumn_Towu_2_FD_181712 | JGI IMG/M metagenome (GOLD analysis project Ga0233425, IMG submission 181712) | Freshwater microbial communities from Lake Towuti, South Sulawesi, Indonesia - Watercolumn_Towuti2014_140_MG | ecosystem: Environmental > Aquatic > Freshwater > Lake | place...
TCGGTTGGGCTGGCAGCGTCCTGCCCCCGGCGTCGTTCGCAATGTCCGTGCTGTTGCGGGCGGTGGTGTAGATGCGCACCTCGTCGAGCTTGCCCCGAAGATAGCCCAAGTTGCCACCGCCCAGCCGCACCATGGGTTGGGCGCTAGAGAGGGCCGATGGAAGCGGCTCGCTGACGAGCACGGGCAGGCGCGCGCCATTCCGGTAGATCTGCAGCCGGTCGGCGTCTGTCGCCCCGCCGCCGTCGTAGACGAAGGCCACGTGATACCATTGTCCTGCCTGCAAGTTAGCGCCCACCGTCGTCGCCACCGGCCCGTAGTAGCAGCACGCCGCCCCGGCAATCTGCACCAATAGTTCGCCATCGCGGAAGCCAAACGACCACTGCGTCGACCAGCCGTGCTCCCAGGCATTGACCAGCGTGCCGGCTGTCGTATCCGGTTTGACCCAGGCCTCCACCGTCAGTTGAGTGGCGCTGACCATCTCCCGCACGTCCCAGGCATAAGTGTAGTCGTCCCCATCGAAGGCCAGGGAATAGCCGTTCCCACCCACCAGCGGCGGCGCATCGGTAGACCACACCGCATTGGCCGGCGCCGCCAGCACGATCTGGTCGTGCCCATGCCCCGACGCGTCCGCCACCACGCTGCCGCTGCCCTCCTCCATCCGCCAGTACGCGACCGGCGTCACGGCCGGGCCGGGCGTGGGCGTCCGCGTCGGCGTGGGGGTCGGTTGGGCTGGCAGCGTCCTGCCCCCGGCGTCGTTCGCAATGTCCGTGCTGTTGCGGGCGGTGGTGTAGATGCGCACCTCGTCGAGCTTGCCCCGAAGATAGCCCAAGTTGCCACCGCCCAGCCGAACCATGGGTTGGGCGCTGGAAAGGGCAGATGGAATCGTCTCGCTGACGAGTACAGGCAAACGCGCCCCGTTCAGGTAGATCTTCAGACGGTCAGCGTCCGTCGCCCCGCTGCCGTCGTAGACGAAGGCCACGTGATACCATTGCCCTGGCTGCAAGTTGGCGCCCACCGTGGTAGCCAGCGGCCCGTAGTAGCAACACGCCGCCCCGGCAATCAGCACCCGAAGCTCGTTGTCGCTGAACCCAAACGACCACTGCGTCGACCAGCCGTGCTCCCAGACGCCGACCAACGTGCCAGCCGTCGTGTCCGGTTTGACCCACGCCTCCACTGTCAGTTGGGTGGCGCTGATCATCTCCCGCACGTCCCAGGCATAAGTGTAGTCGTCCCCGTCGAAGGCCAGGGTGTAGCTGTTCCCGCCCACCAGCGGCGGCGCATCGGTAGACCATACCGCATTGGCCGGCGCCGCCAGCACGATCTGGTCGTGCCCGTGGCCTGATGCGTCCGCCACCACGCTGCCGCTGCCCTCCTCCATCCGCCAGTAGGCCACCGGCCCAGGCGTATCGGCAATCGCACGAACGGCGCCCGCACCCACGTCCGGCCGATCGCTCAGGAGATTCCCATTCGCCCTCCTGTCGCGCATCTGAACGCCACTCGACATGTCCCGACCGATCCTGTCGTTGTCGAGACCCGGCGCGACCGCTGCATCCCCGCGGGCGGCAATCGGCAAGGCAACCGCAGCCCCCAGGATGATCAACGCCGCCATGCACACAAGAGGTACGATATGGGTGTGTTTCATTAGTCGCCTCTCTTCGCTTCAGCGCATATTCCGGTTACCCGCAAATCCGCCCCGTTATCTCCGCAGCACCAGCGGCAGGTAGAGCTTCCGTTGGGCCGGCGGGGGCACGGGCGGCAACGCGATCTGTGCGCCCGGATTGCTCTCGAGCGCAACCAACGGCCGGCTCGGGCTGGGCTTGTCTGGGTTGGGAGCCATCAGCACGACAGCCTGTGGCTGATCCAGGCTGGCTATCGCTCCGGTGATCCGCACTTCGAGCTGGTATTCCGCGGCGGTGTAGCCGAACACCTCGACCTGATAGTTGCCGCTCACCGGCGCGGTGAACGCGACCACCTCATCGCCGCTGCTCTGGTTGCTCACCCACGGCGGCCGCGTCTGGTAGTCCGGCGCCCACACGTACAGATCGGGGTCGCCGCTCAGCACACGCACATGGACTGTGACCTGCTGCCCGGCGCTGATCGCATAACGATAGATGCGCCCCTGCGACGCCACGACGCTGTCGGACGGCGGGACATAATTGATGTAGGCGCTGTAGGGGAACAACGAGACGTTGCTGGCCCCATCGGCGGCCCACGCCTGCAAACTCTTCAGGCCGACGCCGGGGAGCAAGGTCCACGCGTGTCCCGCATGGGTTGCACCGTAGGAAAGCCAACCTGAGTTTTGCACCGGCACCCAATACCCGGCATTCTGGTTGTATTCGTATTCGATGAACAGCAGTGAAGCCAGCCCGCTGCCCGGCGCGGGATCGGAGGCGGTCGCGGCTAACATCACATCGAGATCCGCCGTCGTGCTCGCGCCGCCGTCAACACTGAAGCTATCTACGTGCGGCGCGACGGTATCCGGCATGAGCTGCGAGACGCCCACCGTGCGGCTGACCCGGTTGTTGGTCTCGTCAGATTCAGGGGCCTGGTTATCAGGATCAATCACCGCGTACAACTGCTGCTCGCCCTCGACCGACGATGTCCAGGCGACGCCGCTGGTGCTGGCAGTGCTGCGCGGCGAAAGCATGGGGATCGTCCCGTCGCCGATCAAGACGCCGCCCGCGGCAGGATCGCCCGCGTAGAAGCGCACCTTGAGGTTCATCAACACGGTCTTGCCACCCTGACGATGGACGACCAGGCCAATCTGCGCGGCTTGGCCGATCTGCGGGGATGCCGGGCTGACCCAAAACTCATAATCGTACCCGAACAGGTCATCGTTCGTTGGACTCAATACGGTGTATGCCCCAGGCAATGCGCCTTCTGCTTCATCCGGGTTTGTGACCGTCAGCGGATAGACGCCGGGCGTCAGGCCCGCCGGCACGGTCGCCCGCAGTTGTGTCGAGCTGATCCACGTGACATTCGGGAGCAATGTGCTTCCCAGTTGCACCCTGGCGCCACCAGCATAGTTCGCGCCGTAAATGTAGATATCATTGGGGAGATCATTGCGGCCCTGGTTGGGGCGCACCGCGGAGACGCTCGGCGGACGTTGATCCGGCGTACTTGTCGGCGTTGCCGTGGCGGACGGCGTTACAGTGGGCGTCGGTGTGTCCGTCGCCGTCGGCGTAATGGTCTCTGTCGGGGTCGGCGTATCAGTAGCCGTCGCCGTTGGCGTGACCGTCTCGGTGGGCGTCTCAGTCGGGGTGGGCGTAGCGGTCGGCGCATCGGTGGATGTCGCCGTCGGCGTAACGGTCTCGGTAGGCGTCTCAGTCGGAGCAGGCGTGTCCGTCGGCGTATCGGTGGTGGTGGCCGTTGGCGTGGCCGTCTCCGTGGGCGTCTCAGTCGGGGTGGGCGTGGCAGTCGGCGTGTCCATCGGCGTATCGGTGGATGTCGCTGTTGGCGTAACAGTTTCCGTGGGTGTCTCAGTCGGGGTCGGCGTGGCCATCGGCGTATCGGTGGCCGTCGCCGTTGGCGTGATCGTCTCCGTGGGCGTTTCGGTCGGGGTGGGCGTGGCAGTCGGTGTCTCTGCGGGCGCATCGGTGGCCGTCTCCGTCGGTGTAACGGTCTCCGTGGGCGTCGCTGTGACAGGCGGGTCCTCCCCCTCACTGATGATGCTGCCATTGAAGGGCTGTCTCACGATGGATGCATTAACCGTCGTGGGAAGGGTTCCAGAAACTACGAACAGAAGCGTAAGACCGAGCAGAACCAGGATAATGGCGATCGAATGAGCAGACCGGGGCGACATAGCACAACCTCCTGTTGCAGAAAGCCATAATAAGCAATGGCGCAAAATTCGCTTTTCGGCGTCTGTCATTCTGAGCGGGTTGACCCCTGATCTCTCGCGACGGCGAGCATCCAGCGAAGAATCTCCTTGCCGCGCCGAGACCCTTCGCTGGCTTCTCGCCACAACGCACTTCGCGGGACCGACCCGCTCAGGGTGACACAAGTGAATTTTGCGGTACTGCCATAACAAATAGAAGAGCCGCAATGCCAGACACGGGATCGTTGCTCGTGGAGGCTTCGATGTAGGTCGCGATGCCGCGTTCCAGGACATCCAGGTATTGGTCTTGAGCAAGTCACGGGCTGGCTCGCTCAACGACGCCTGAAACAAGCGAGGATGTCGAACATAGATTATGATAGCGCAAGGTGAAGAATAGTGCAAATCGCGCCAGTTGAAATGCAGGGCGTTTTCTGCTCGAGTGGGCGGCGTGTTGTGGTAGAATAGGGATAACTCAGCCTGCGCCATAGAAAGGATCATCGCATGACAGGCTCAGATACCCCCATCCCACCAATCCACCTCCCAGCCGGCTACACCGCGCGGCCGGTCACGCTGGCCGACGCGGAGGCCGCGGCCGACCTGGAGAACGCCCATCACAGCGCGCTCACCGGCCGGCCGGGCATCGAGGCGGGCGACATCCGCAGCGATTGGAGCCAGCCCACCATGAATCTGGCGACGAACACGCTGGCCGTGGTCGCGGCCGATGGGAGCTTCGCCGGCATCGCCGAGTTGTGGGACAGCGCGCCACACGTCCACAACTACGTCTTCGCGGTGGTGCATCCGGCGCACCAGGGTCGGGGCATCGGCGCGGCGCTGGCCGGCTGGGCTGAGGCGCGCGGCCGGCAACTGTTGCCCGCCGCGCCCGCCGACGCCCGCGTGATCCTGCGCCAATTCAAGATGCGCGACGACACCGCGGCCGCGGCCCTGCTGCGCCAGCAGGGTTACGCGCTGGCCCGTCACAACCTGCGCATGATGATTGACTTCACCCAGCCCCCGCCCCGCCCCATCCCGCCCGATGGGCTGGTCATCCGGCCCTTCGTGCGCGGCCCCGAAGACCATGCGCTGATCACCGCGGTGCGCGAGGAGTTCCGCGATCACTGGGGCGAGGTCGAAACCCCCTACGAGCAGGATTACGCCGAGTGGCAGCACTGGATGGATACCGGGCCGACGTGCGACCCTTCACTTTTCTTCGTGGCGATGGATGGCGCCGAGGTGGCCGGCACCGCCCTGTGCCAGGCGAAATGGGCCGAAGACCCCGAGTCGGGCTGGATCTTCGGGCTGGGGGTGCGCCGGCCGTGGCGTCGTCGCGGGGTGGCGCTGGCGTTGCTCCAGCACTGCTTCTGGGCGCTGCACGGCCGCGGCAAGCGCCGCGCCCGGCTGGGGGTGGACGCGGAAAGCCTGACCGGCGCTACGCGACTCTACGAGAAGGCGGGTATGACGCTGGAGCGGCAATTCGACTTCTATGAGCTGGAGCTGCGCGGGGGCAAAGATTTGGGCACACAGGTGGTCAAGTAACGATGCACACCGGGTATGGTAGGTTGTAGCTGCCTCCCGTAGCTGGCCGGCAGATTGGAGATCGAAGATGGGTACGATTCAGGAACATCGTGACGCCTTCTGGACATGAGTGTACACCTGAACGCCGCGAATTGCAAGTAGAAATTATCATCTGGAATGGTAATTTATTGGATTACTATTCTTGGCGGTAATCTTACATGTGAAGGTCCGGTGACGAAGCTTGAGGGTGAAGCGGCCTCACCCGGTCAGCAGCGACCAGGGCGAAGAACGCGCCCAATTCGTGGGCGCCGGCTAGCTCATGCGCGCTGTAGTAACCCGCCAGGAAGACCGCCAACCCCAGGCAGGCTTGGAGCTTTCGGAACGCGTTGGTATAATCAGCCACGGTGTGCGGGTTGAGATGCTGGGCCTGCTTCTCCAGCAGAAAGCCTTCGATCGCTTGGGAGAGTATGAGCTGCTTCATCCGCACCCGAAACTGCGGGGTGTGCTATGCTGCCTCCGGTCGGGAAAGCGCAGGTCTGATAATGTCTCAGCCAGTGCTGATAACGTTTCAGGCGCTTTTTGTCCCGAAAGGCAGTTCATCCATGCGGACATGGGTAGAGGAATATCCGGCGCTTATGCGCACCGATGTCCTCACGGACGGCCCAAAATGCGCACCATGCGGACACCGGTAGGAGTAAAATGGGCGAGAGGGGACTCGAACCCGTGACCTCACGGATGTGAACCGTGCGCTCTAACCAACTGAGCTACTCGCCCGCAGTCTAGTGCCTCTAACCAAACTCACCCCCACTCCTTGTTGGTATCTTACCGGCAAGGAGTTTTTTTTATGCCCACAAACCAAAAGACACCCCTGCAACGGGCGGCCGATGCCTTCCTGCTAGACAAGGAAGTCATGGGTTGCACAAAGGCGACGTTGACCTGGTATCGGGATTACATCGAACGGCTCGTGACCTGGCTGACGGGCAAAGGCATCACCGCGGCGGCGGGTATCACGTTGGACTTGTTGCGTGAGTACATCGCGGCCGTGCAAAGCCGGGGCCTCGCGCCCAAGACGGTGCATCACTACGCCACGGCGACGAAAATCTTCTGCAAGTGGCTGGCCGCCGAAAAGCTGATAGACGCTGACCCGGCTGACCGCTTGCCACGTCCCAAAGTACCCAAGAAGGTGCTTCCGGCGCTCTCCCAAGCGGACGCCAACAAGCTCTTGGACGCCTGCGAGTGTGAACGGGATAAGGCTTTGCTGCTGTTTATGCTCGATACGGGGGTGCGCTGTGGTGAAACCGTGGCCGTGAACCTCGGTGACGTGGATACCCGTACCGGGGCCGTGACCATCGTACAAGGCAAAGGGCAGAAGGGCCGCATGGTGTACTTGGGCGCGCAAAGTCGGCGGGCGCTCACCCGGTATCTGCTCACCCGTGCAGATGCCGGGGCAACCGACGCGCCTTTGTGGACTTCGCAGACTTCCGGCGGCCGGCTGACCAAATGGGGTGTGACGCTGATTTTGCGGCGCATGGGTGAACGGGCCGGGGTGAAGGTGTATCCACATATGCTCCGGCGGACGTTTGCCATTTGGAGCTTGCGGGCGGGTATGGACGTGGCGCGCCTGGCGGCGCTCTTGGGCCATAGTGACCTGGCAACCGTGCGCAAGTATCTTCCCATCGCAGACAGTGACCTGGCGGATGCCCATGCCCAACATGGGGCCGTGGATGCCACTTTGACCGCCAAGAAAGGACGGTGAAACATGTTCGGTATTCTGGCAATCGGCAGCTTCGCAATCGTGGCCTGGCTGCTGCTCCGGGCGAATGAGGCAATGACGGCGCGCCAGCTGCGCCTAGAACGTCCTGGGCGGCCTGTAGCACGTCCTGGGGGCGTTGTAGGGCATTCGATGCGCCAGTATCGCAATGAGGCGGCGTTGGGGCCGGTGTTGTGGCGGGATGACGGGGAGCTATTGCCCGCACTCCCAGAACCGGCGACGGTGCGTATCCCGGCCTCCCCGGAACCGGAACCGGCAACTTCGGAGAACTGGACGCCAGTCCGGACGCCGACGATTGAATCTGACTTCGCCGTCCCAGCGCTCCAAGCCGTGGCAACGGGCCTGGCCGTGGCGATCTGCGTGGGCCTGCTCTCCTGGGCGTTCATGTGGTCGTGGCGCGTCCCGGTGGCCGTGGTGGGCCTGGCGTTGGCGGGTAGCTGGCTGTGGCGTTTGGGAGTGGCTGATTCGCTGCTGTGGCAGATTGAATCACTCACGGGCCGCGACGTGAACGGCGACGGTGTGACCGGGCGGCCGGCCGTGTCCTTCACCCTGGCGAATCCGGTGGCGGCGCGCCAGACGGTGGCAAAGGAAGCACGCCAGACGGCGCAATCTGCGGAACAAGCCGAACTGCAGCGCTTCGTGGATACCTGTTTCATGCTCGGCACGGCTGAGGGGAAGCACGGGGTACGGGCGGCCGGGCCGGACAGAATCGCATACCTGGCAAAGCGTGACGCCCTCTTGGGCCTGGGTGTTGCGAAGTGGAAGAATCCCGAACGGCCGAAAGCCGGGTGGGTTATGGCGTGCAGTCGGCAACGGGCGCGCCAGCTTGTCGCAAAGCACGTGTTGTAACTCGACATAAGTGATTACTTTCGGTTACTTACGTACTGCTTACGTACTTACAGGTATCCGAAGCAAGACGTAAGTAACCGAAAGAGTAGGGAAGGGGGGGCATGATGGACACGGAGAGAGAATCACGGGGCGGCGGGTTGACCGGGCTGCTGGTCGGTGTGCTCGGCGTGGGCGTGCTGCTGCTGCTGGTCGGGCTGCTCGTGGTGAAGCCGGTCAGTGACGCGGCAACCGAACGGGCCGGCTATCTGGCGCAGGCGGCCAGCGCGCAGGCGGCCGCGCAACAAGCGGCAGAACGGGAACGCACAGAACGGGAGCGCCAGGCCCAGGAGACGGCGCGCCAGAATTGGGCGCGCACGCTGGATGTGCTCAGCGTCCTGGCCGTGGTAACTGTGCCGGTGTGCGCGGGCATCATCATCCTCGGCGGGTTGGTGTTTGTGACTGAGCGACGGGCAGAGCGCCGGGAGCACGTGCAGGTGCTCCTCATGGCGACGGAACGGGAACGGTTGCGGATGGAACGGGAGCGCCTGCGCCTGCAACAGCGGGCCGCTATGCGGCAACTGGCGGCGGGCCGGGCGCTGGTCGTGACGACAGACAGCAAGGAGTGGCTGCCATGAACAAGCCTGACGATCTGCGGCAATACGACGCCGTGGAAGTCGTGACTGATGGGGTTTCCTGGGGCCGGGGCTGGATTGAACGCGTCTATCGCATCGGCGGCCGGCTGGTATCCTATCGGGTGATTATCGTCAAGACGGGCTTAGTCAAAATCTGCGCGCCGAACGAGGTGCGACGGGCGGCGGGGGGCGAAGATGAACGGGTATGACTTCACGGCTTTGGATGACGTGCTGGCCGACTTGCGCCAGTGGGCGGCGCAATATCCGGGCCGGGCATCGGGCCTGCTGCGCGTGTTGCGGGCGCTGCGCGATTGGCTGATGGGGGGTGAAGATGAACGGCCATGACGACAAGGGACGTTTCACGCCGGGCAACCCCTACGCCAGCACGGGCGGCCGGCGACGGGCTGAGACGTTGACGCCAGAACGCCGGCGGGCCATCGCCAAAGCGGGCTTTGCGGCGCTATGCGCACAAAGGTTCGGTGGTAAGCGGCGCAAGTGCGCAGCCTGGTTGTTTGACCCGCTCGGCTATCACACATCTGAGGACACACTGAGCTTTTGAGGGGGTGACACATGGCACAATTTCAGAAGGGTGACACGGAGCGGGCGCGGGTAGGCGGGTTGGCGCTCCAAGCCCGGCTGCGCCTGGAACATGAGCGGTCGGCGCGCCTGGCGGATGTCGAAGCGGCGTTGCGCACAATCTACATGTTGACACTAAGCAGCCTGGGCACGCCGGAAGACCGGTTGACCCACATCCGCCTGTATGCGGCGGCGGCGCTCGGCGGGAGCGAGGCGCAAGATGCAAACACTTGATGGACAACTGATGTTCGACTTGCCAGACGACGAAGCACCGATGGCGGTGGGCGGGCCATATCGGGAATTGCTCACCACGGCGCACGCGCGGCGCAAGCTGACCACGCGGCGCTATCGGGTAGAGCTGCGGCCGGAACCCGTAGATGACGCCCATTTAGATAGGCGGGAAAAGGGGTGCGACTTTGCATAACGGACTTGCGCGCACACCGCCCATGTGTACAATAAAGCGAAGCCCGCCAGTGTTGCCAGCACTTGGCGGGCGCAAGCGCCAAGCCGACGTAACCGGCTCGACAGTGGAGATGCTACACCCTTCCGGCCGGTTACGTCAAATCTGATGTGACCGGCTTTTGATTGGCCGGGAAAGGGTGCGAACGATGGGGATAGTACGGGAGGCACTGCTGTGGGCTCAAGTCATCTTGCTGCGGGCGCAAGTCATCTTGCTGCGGGCGCAATTCATCTTTTTGATGTGGGCGGTAACGGTACAGATAGAAGACATTACGACGATGCAGAAGCTACAGCTCTATTATCTCCAAAAAAAAGACGAGCTAGAGGCGCAACTGCAACGGCTCGACTATGCGCCCAGTGAGACACCCCAACCGGCGCAAGCGGCAACAGTAGAACGCCAAGCCCATCCCGAACGCAGAGAACGCCAAGATCAGGTCAAGAAGCTATGGGCAGACGGCCGAACCATCGAAGAAATGGCGAAAACGCTCAGTGTAAGCGTGGCAACCGTCAAGCGTGACTTGAAAAGTCTCGGTTTGCGCCAGAAATGACCCGAAAATGAGCTTTTCGTGGTCTTGAGATGACCCTTGAGCGGGTATAGACTCCGTTTCAGGAGGTGCGAGAATGCTCAAACGATTGACCATCACTTTCACGCCAGACGAACGCGAGGCGCTCGACCGCCTGGCAAAGCAGGAATTGCGCCCAGTCAAGGAACAAGTACGCTTATTGGTTCGCTCGGAAGCAGAGCGGCGCGGCCTGTGGCCGTTTCCGACGACGCCAGCACGCGAGGGGGTGCGGTATGCTCAAACGACTTAACGAAAAAGCCCCACGTGGCAACGTAGGGCTTCGGGACTTGGGCGGCCGGGCGGGCTGCTCATCCACGAGGCAGATTACCACGTTCGGCGGCGCGTGTCAAATTGCGGGCGGTGTAGGATGAACCAATATCAGTCCTTCGCCCATCGGCTTCACGAACAGGGCTTCAATCTCACGGCAATCAAGGCCGGGGAGAAACGTCCGGGCCATCCCTGGGACGCCTGGCAGGAAACACGCCAGACGTTGGACGATCTGAACGCCTTCCCCTGGCTGGCGGCCGGGGGTATCGGGATCGTCGGCGGGATCGGCGGCTTTCACTCATTCGATTTTGATCGTTGCGCCGACTTCGGGCCGGTGGCGGCCGTCCTGGAGCAGCTGGGGCTTCCCACGTCCTACCCCTGGGCTTGGCGTTCGGGATCGGGCAGCGGCTACGGAATCGGGATCTTGTGCTTCGATGCGCTCCCGCCTAGCATTCTCGCCACGAATGGCAACGGCCCGGGCGTCTTCAAGGCAGCCGGGGTAGGCTTCGATCATTTGGAACTGCGTTGGGCGCGCTGTCAGACGGTGCTACCGCCTTCGGCGCATCCCACCGGGCCAGGGTACGCGTGGATCAGCGGGGAACCGACCGACCCACCCGCAAACGTGACGGCGGCGCAAGTCATTGCGGCTTTTCGGGCCGTGACCGTCGCGCCCACGCCGAAGATCAGCCAACCTACCCACGAAGTACGCCAACCCACCGGTACGGGCTATGCGGCGGCGGCGCTGCGTTCGGAGTTGGATCATTTGGGCCGGGCCATCGAAGGGACGCGCAATAACACCCTCAACGCGGCGGCGCTTCATGTGGGCGAGTTTGTGGCCGGTGGGGAGCTTGACCGGGCCGACGTGGAGCGGCAGCTTTTCGATGTGGCGCTGCGCATCGGCCTGGGTGAACACGAGGCGCGCGCGACGATCAGGAGCGGCCTGGACGCCGGGGCGCGTAACCCTCGGACGGCTCCCGAACCTGAACGGCGGCCGGCGGCCGTGTCCAGCTTCCGGGATACGCCCGAAGAACCGCCCTGGCTGGCGAACGCGCCCGAACCGCCCTACGTCCTGGGCGGCGACGGCGCGCCGATGCCCGCGCCGGCGATCAGCGCGCCGAAGTCCACCAAAGAATTGCCCAAGCTGGAAGTCCTGAGCATCCGCGATCTACTCACGCGCACTTGGCCGGAACCGCCCTGGGCTGTCCCTGGCCTGCTCCCCGTGGGCTTAACCGTGTTGGCCGGGCGTCCCAAGATCGGTAAATCCTGGCTCGCACTTCAACTTGTCCAGTCCGTGACGACCGGCGGGGTATTCTTGGGCCGCAAGGTAGACCGTGGTTCATGTCTCTACCTGGCGCTCGAAGACCCACCAGGCCGTTTAGCCGAACGCGCCCGTTTGCAGGGTTGGTCAGACCTCGACGCACGCGCCGATTTTCTACCCGTGGGCAGCTTTCGGCGGGGGGACGGGCGGCAATTGGCCGGTATCATCCGTGAACGTGGCTATCGGCTCGTGGTCGTAGATACGCTCGCGCGGGCCTTCACCGGCGACAAGAACTCCGGCGATGATATGACCGCCCAACTCACGCCGGTTCAAGAGGCCGCCCATGCCGCGAATTGCGCGGTAGTCTTGATTCATCACTTCAATAAATTGGGGGCCGCGACCACGGGAACTGCAACTGGTATCACGGAACCTGACCCGCTCATAAACCTGCAAGGATCGGTGTCCATCGGTGGTATGGCCGATTGTATCGTCGGCCTGTATCGCCAAGCCGACAAGCGCGGCATCATGTTAACCGGTTACGGGCGCGACGTGGAAGAATATACGCTCAACCTGGTGTTTGACCGTGCTACCCATTGCTGGCAAGCGATGGACGCGGACGCGCCAAAGCAGACCGACGAACGGGCGCAAGTGCTGGCCGTGATCGAAAACTTGGGGCCGTCCACCTTGTCAGAGATTAACGCGATTCTCAAGACCGACAAGGGCAATCTGTATAAACGGCTCCAGAACATGATGAACCTGGGGATGCTAGACAAGTCCGGGCCGCGTTACGGCATCCCCACGGAGTAGCACAAGTGTTCGGTTGTACTTGGTTGTAGTGGTTGTACCTGGTTGTAGTTGTTGTGGTGGTTGTAGGTAAAACGGTAGTTTGGGGGGTAAGTTGTCCCTCTCTTTTCTGCGCATTTACTACAACCACTACAACCAAGTACAACCATGACAACCGCTTACAACCTACAACCGGGTTGTGTTCGGTTGTGGTGGTTGTAGGTGGGTAGAAAGGAGTGTGTGACGATATGCGTTTATCAGACGCGAAATTTCTCTTGGGGCTTCTGGCGAACGATCAGCCCGAAGTCTGGCAGCTTGACATGGTGCGCAAACACTTGCGATTGGAGATCGAAGCGCGGCGCAAATGGGCGGCAATCGTGCAGGCTAAGCGCCGGGCGAAGCGGGCCGAACGGATAGCGAACGAAGGGTAGCAAAAAATGGCCGATACTGTAAGCGAAACTGAATTGACGCCGAAGCAATTGATTGCGCTGGACGCGCTGTTAGCGGGCGCGCGGCCGGCGGAAGCGCTGCGGTGGCAGCCAGCCCGCCTGTGACGCGCAGGAAGGGCAAGGCTGCGTTGTACGGGGCCGGGCCATGTTCTTTTACCTGTGTCCCGTACAAAGGGCATTGTACCAATTCGTGACGCCAGCCACAAGCTATCATCGGCGGGTAGGGCAGGTTACCTGCGTGGTATCCTCTGCCTTACCCCAGGGTATGCGGCATGTTACCCAGCGGGGTATCCTCTACCGTGTATCCGTGGGGCAACGGGTAAGGCATGTTACCCAGCGGGGTATCCTCTGCCGTGCCCGTGGGGGGTGAAGTATGCGCCAAGTCTTGATTGACATCGAGGGGCGGTGTGTGTGTCCACGCCACGGGGCGCAAGACTGCGAGTACACGCCGGGGCTGGCACCTTGCGGGTGTACGTGGGTAGCTCTCAGGCACGGGCGGCTCGGTGTGCCTGTGGCGCAAAGTTGCGGCATGACGCCATATCCCGCAACTAGCTTTCGGCAAATGACGTTGCGCCAGTGGGCAAAGCGGCAACATGCGGGCGCAAATTGCCACATAGCCGCAACTACGCAACTGGCGCAACACGGCGGCACACCGAATCTAAGCGTATCCTGTCACTCGCAAGACTCGTTGCCATTGTTGCGGCACTACGGTAACTTCACACCGCAAAACACGCCAGAACGGGGCGAAAAGCTATACATAAGAGTCATAGTGTGAACATGCGCCGTTTTACGGGCCGAAATAAGCCGTTTACGGGTGTGAATCCGCAAGGCATGTTGCGATTGTACGCATGGGCGCAAGGGTAGCACAAGCCCTAGAGGGGGCCGGGGGGGGGGGGAGGGGGGGGTAGGGCGGCGGCGACGGGGCACATATCCCGCCTACACGTTCCGCTGTATCCTGGACGCTTCGTCAACTTCCCATGCAGTACAAACTATCATGTCGCAATGTTGTTTGCGCTATCGGCATGGTGTGAAGATGGGGGGCGGGGCGCAAATTTGCAAGCGCGCAGGTGTGTAGGGGGTATCACACGTAACACGGGCCAAAATGACATAGCGGCATATAGTTGTTTGCCGGTGGGCGTGGGGTGTACCCGGCTGACGCCAATTTGACAACCTCCGGCAAGCGGTGTATGCTACCGGGCGAGAAAAGCCGAACGCCGAAGGGCAGGAACCCTTCGGCGCTCGTAGGTCACTCGATGCGTGAACATCGGGCAACCGTGGAGAGATTCTAACACGGCTCCGGTGTCACTGCAAAGGTGCACCGGGGCCGTTTGTGTTGGGCGTTTCTGAACGAGAGACGCGTAACCCGGCGGCCGTTTGACAAGTGCAGCCTCCAACCAGGGGTGGGGGGCGTTTGGTCGGCAGGCACAACGGGCGCTATAATGTCAATTAATGGGCGAGAGGGGACTCGAACCCGTGACCTCACGGATGTGAACCGTGCGCTCTAACCAACTGAGCTACTCGCCCGCAGTGATTATAATTATAGCAGCACTTGGCTGAACATGCAAACTGAAGGTGATGCTTTCTGCTATGCGCCGACATTATGCCGTCCTGGTTTTCCTGGCCGCGGTGTTGATCCTGTGCACGGGCGCGTATATGGCGGGCCAGCTGATTCTGCCGGCCGGCCAGGCGGAGTTCCGCCCGCGGCCCGCCTGGACGCCCCCCGGCGCGACGCCGGCCGGGCAGGCGGCCGCGACGCCGACCGTCCGCAGCAGCGCGACCTCCGGTTTGCCGGGCCGGACGGCGACCCCGGCCGCCAGGGCCACGATTCCATCCGCTCAGCGCACGACTGAACCGACGGGGCTGCTGGCGCAAACCAGCAGCCCGACCCCGACCGCAACGGAGACCCTGACACCCGAGGTTACGGCGGTGGCGTATGCCTTCGAGTTGGCCCGCCCGGTGCGTCACTCGTCCGGCGATTGCCCCGGCTCGTACATCCTCGGCCGGATCACCGATGCGCGGGGCGGGCCGCTTGCCAATGTCCGGCTGAAGCTGATAGATGAATACGGCAATCAGCAGATGCAAACCAGCAAAGCCGGCGCGGGCGAGGTGGGCCGCTATGACTTTCCGCTCTTTGGCCCGCCGCGCCGTTTTTACCTGAGCGTGGTGGATGCCCAAGGGCGGCAGCTCAGCCCGGTGGTCGAGATTCCACATGGCGTCGGCGCGGCGCCCCAGACCACCTGCCACTGGGCGGATTGGCAGCAGCGGTGAGGCGAATGGGCGAATCAATGAATCGGCGAATCAGCGAATCGGCAAGTAGACAAGCGGACGGGACAAGCATGTCCGAACCATGTGCTCCGCATTCCGCACTCCCCATTCCCCATTCCGCACTCCGCACTCCGCATTCCGCATTCCGCTTGGCGCTGCTCGCGGCGCTCCTGCTGACGGCCGCATTGCGTTGGATGCAGCCGGCCGTGGTCGAGTTCAAGTACGACGAGGCGCACATCACGGGCCAGGCGCTCGACGTGGCGCGCGGGGGCGCGCTGCCGCTGTTGAGCGGCGGCACGACGTTGGGCATCCAGCGCGGCCCGCTGGACGTTTATCTCCTGGCGCTGCCGCTGAAGCTGCTGGGCGGCCATGTCGAAGGCGCAGTCTGGCTGCTGGCCAGTCTGGGCGTGCTCGCCGTCGCGTTGACCTACGCATTGGGCTGCCGGATCGCCGGCGCGCGTGTCGGCGTGCTGGCCGCCTGGCTGATGGCGACCAATCCCTGGCTGGTTTTCTACGACCGCAAGCTGTGGGCGCACATCCAGGCTGTTTTCAGCGTTGCGCTCCTCCTGTTGGCCTGGCGTGTGACCGTGCAGGCGCGCGCGCGCGCCGCGTTCTGGTTCCCGGTGGTCGCGGCCCTGCAACTTCTCTCCCACGTGCTCGCGCTCCTCCAGGGGTTGAGTTGGCTGGCAGCGCTCGTTGTGGCCCCGCGGCGGTGGCTTGCCGTGCGGCGGGCGCTGGGCTGGGGGCTGGCAGCCGGGGCTGTGCTGCTGGCGCCCTACGCGTGGGCGCTTCGGCAGCATGGCGACGCGTTGGCGCTCGGCGGGGCCGACCGCGCCGCAGGCCCGGATGTCGGATCGGCCCTGACCGAAGCCGCCCGCCTCCTGACCGGCGACGGGCTGCACGTCCTGGCCGCGTTGCCGCGCGCCACGCACGCCTCCTGGCAGATTACCGGCGGGCTGTTGCTCCCGCTCGCCCTGTGCCTCGGGTTGGGGCTGCTACGCGTGGTCGTCCGCCTGCGCAACCGGGCGACAAGTGCGGGCGCCCGGCTGCTGCTGGCCTGGACGATTGCGCCCGCCTTGCTCCTGGTTTTCGGGCCATTGCGCCCGCCCCTCCAGTATTGGACCGTGCTTCTCCCTCTGCCAGCCCTTTTTGTGGCCCTGGGGATCGAGTGGCTCGTGAGCGCGCTGGCGCGCCTCCTGGTTCCCCGGCAGATGGCTGCGCTGGCCGGGGTGGGCGCGCTGCTTCCGGCGCTGTTGCTGGCCGCCGTGTGGACGGCCAGCAACATGGATCTTCTCGCCGAAGTCAATCGGGGCGCCGGCGCGACGACGTTCGGGCCGCCGCTCGCGCGCTGGAATACCGTGTTGGCGGCAGCGCGGGGATGGGCCGGCCGTCTGGACACGCAGGAGGTGCGCGTGGCGGTCAACGGCGTGGATCCGGGTTACGATGGCGAGCCGGCCGCCGTAGCCGCGCTGATCGGCAACCCGCCATTCGCCCGGTTCGTCGCGCCAACTACGCCGCCGGCGCTCCTGCTGGCGCACGATCGGCCCAGCCTGTATTTGTGGACGGTGGACGCGCCGGCGACCGAGCGCCAGTTGGGCGAGTTCGGTGCGGTGGTGTGGACCGGCGAGCTGGCCGCAGGGCGACCGCCGGCGCGCTTGTATCGGTTGCCGCCGGCGACGGCCGCCGCGCTGGAGATCCAGCCGCTTGCGCCTGCTCCGGTCTTCGATGTCGGGCTGATGTTGTTGGGGTATAAGCTGCCGGAGGCCGCCCGCGCCGGCGCGCCGTTCCAGGCGACGATGGTCTGGCGGGTGCTCGATCCGCCGGCTGCGGTGCGCGTCCGCGACATGACCGCATTCAATCATATCCTGGATGAGCGCGGGCAGGGGGCAGCCCAGGCGGATGGCCTGGCGCTGCTGAGCCGGGATTGGTGGCCGGGCGACGTGTTGATCCAGCCCTACGAGCTGACTCTGCCGGCCGGCGTCTATCGCTGGCGCACCGGCATCTACAGCCGCGCCGACGGGGGCCGCGCTCAGTTAGCGACCGGCGGCGATGCCGTGGACCTGCCCGCCTTCACGGTTCGCTGACGCGCTACTTGTCAACGTCCCGCCTATTAGAACTGAAAACAGTAATCCTCGATCACGCCCTTGGTGAGATAGTTCTTCACCATCCCGTACGCAAATCGGATGAAGAGATCAGGATAGCCCGGCCCGATGATGGACCAATAATACTGTTCGTCCTTTTTGGTCCAATTGACATCCGGCAGATAGATCATGCTCATCAGGTCGATCCAGGGCTGCCACTGCTCCCTGGCGTATTTCAGCGCCCGCACCAGGTAGCACCCTTGCTTGGCCTCGTCAATGCCTGCGCCCGCGCCGTGCCAGTAGTAGGGGGAATCGGGCCGATTGTCGGTGGTCCAGCCGAACTCCAGCACCACCACGCGCTTGTTGGCATCGCCGTTGCGCACCATCAACTCGCGCACATCCTCGATGTGCCGGAACGAGTAAACGCGCTTCAACTCGGCCGGGCTGGGGTCGTTGTTGTGTAGCTTGGGATTTGTCGCCGCCGCCTGCGGATCGGTTTCCGGAGACACGGCATAGCCCGCGCCATGCACCCCCAGCATGTCGAAATACCCGTCGCGCTTGCCGGCCATCGCGTCATACATCCCCTGATAGAAGCGCAGGTCGGGCATCGCGCGATTGCTGTCCTCGGTGGTGGGCGCCATGCCGGCCGTCACGACGATGGCCGCGGGATCAGCCGCTTTGATGACGCCGTAGATGGTGCGCAGCATACGGGTGTATGCGGCCGGATCGGGCCGTTTGGCCCCCCATTCGCGCGCCAGGTTCGGCTCGTTCCACACCTGATAGGCATGGATGCGGCCCCGGTAGCGCGCGGCGACCTGCGCGGCGAAGTCGGCGAAGGCCTGCGTGTTGTTAGGCGGGTCGCCGGCCCAGAACGGCCGGTCGGGGTCCATGCCCACGCGAATGAGCAGCTTCAAGCCTCGTTTGTTGGCTTCGTCCACGATCCGGTCAGCGCGTTCCCAATCGTAATGGCCTTTGCTGACGCCCTCGATGTCCTGCCAGGCGAAGTACTGCTTCACCCAGGTGAAACCGCCTTCTTTGACCAGGTTGAGGTCGCGGTCGGCGACTTCGGGACGCCACCAGAGGAACGCCTGCACGCCGATGTCGGGCGAACCCATCCCGCCCGCGGGCGCGGGAGGGGGCGGCGCGGTCGGTTTGGCGGTCGGCGGCGCAGCCGTGGGCTTGGCCGTCGCGGGCGCGCTCGTCACGGGCGCCGCTGTTGCCATGGGCGCTGTGGTCACGGCCGTGGTGGGCGCCGCGGCTTGCGGTTTGGCAGCCTCGGTTGGCCGGGGAGTGGCGGCCTGACCGCCGGCCGGCCGCGGCGTCTTGGTCGGCGTGGGGGTCGCCGTCACCGCCCTGGAGCCGCAGGCGGCGATGGTCAGCCCCATGACCAGGATCAGACCCAGCAACAGCCACGGCCAGATGGCCTGGAAGGTCGGAGTGCGTTTCATGTTGTGCGAGTCTCGGTCTGCAAAATGAGCTTCATCGGTTCCCATGCATGAGCGTCATTTTGGCATCGCTTGCAGCGCGCCGTAGGCCGGACGCCCCATGATGCCCCACTGCGCCAGCTCGGTGCCCGGCTGACTGACGTTGTAGTTCAGATTCCAAAGGAAGGCCGGCCCGACAAAGCCCCAGTTACGCATCATCTGATAGGCCCGAACGGTCCACTGCGCCTGCTCTTCCGCGGTGTTATCCTGCGCGTACTCGTAGCCGGGATGACCCGTCCAGCCGGCGGCCCAACCGAATTCGGTCGGCCAGATGCGCTTGTTGGCGTCGCCGTAGCGCACCATGATGTTGCGGTAGCCTTCCATGGTCGAGCGGAAGCTCCACGAGTGATGCGGCGAGTTGCACGGCCCGACGTAGAGCGAACCCTGGCTGCGGATGAAGTCGCAGGCCGGCCCGCCGCCGGGCACGTCCGGGGCCACGTTGAATCCGCTCGGATGCGCGCCGATGGCGTCGGCGTAGTTCCGCAGCCCGGCCTGGTACATCAGCTCCAGATAGGTGAAGTCATCCATAGCGACGGGCGGCGGCGCGCCGGTTGGCGTGAGCGCGCCGCTGACCACCACGGCGCCGGGACACGCTCGCTTGATCGCGCCATAGGCCGCCGCGAGCAATCGCACATAGCGGGCCGGGTCGAGCGGCTCGCGGCCCCACTCGTAGTCGAGGTTCTGTTCGTTCCACACTTCGATGGCCTGCACGCGGCCGCAGTAGCGCGCCGCAAACTCGCCCACGAATGACGCGTAGGCGCCCGGATCGGCGGGCGGGCCTTCCACGCCACGATCAGTATTCGCGGGCCTGGCCCAGTCGGGCGATTTGACGATGCTGACCAGGATGTTCAGACCCGCGCCGTTGATCGCGGCGACCACATCATCGGGCCAGTTGCGCTGCCCTGGCCCGCCGCCCTCGAAATCCTTCCAGGGCAACTGGAATTTCACCCAGTTGAAGCCCATCCCGCGGACGGCGGCGACCGCGGCCCCGCGATCGCCGTATGGATCAATTTGGATACCATAGCCGAAGTAGCCGCCGCCGGAGGGCCGCGGCGCAGCCGCGGCCGCGGCGGGTTGCGGCGCGGCGGTCGGCGGCGGCGGCGCCTTGACGACCGCAAGTTGCTCGATCGCCCCGGACGCCGTCGCCAACTCGCCGGACACCCACCCCTTGCCTTCCTCGACCTCGATCTGCCACCATTTGCCGTCTTCGCTCTTACCGGCCAGCTTGACGACCGCGTCGCGATTCAGCCGGCCCAGCACCGGATAGGCTGTGCCTGGTCCGGAGCGGATGTTGACGATGTCGGCCGTGATCTTCAGCGCCGGGGGCGCGGCGGTGGCCGTCGGCGCGGGGGTGGCTGTGGGCAGAGGCGTGGCCGTCGCCGTGGGCGGGACCGGCGTTGCCGTAGGCGGGACCGGCGTCGCGGTCGGCGGGATCGGGGTGGCCGTCGGCGCGGGCGTCGCGGTCGGCGGCACGACCGTGGCCGTCGCGGGCGCGGCGGTAGCCGCCACGCGGGCGATCTCGGTGGGCTGGGCCGGCGCGGGAACCGAACCGCACGCGGCGGCAAGCAGCGCCAGGACGAGCAGGGCGGGGACGAGCGTCAAGAGAATCGGGCGCGCGGTCTTGGATGGGCGGCTGCTGGTCATCGGGTGTCGTCTCCGTGAGTTGAGATAACGTTATGGCTTGATCGGCAGCGTGTTGATCGTGCCAGTGATCGTCACATATTGCGCCGACAACCAGACAGGGCTGCCCTGGAAGCAGCACACTTGCAGCCAGGCGCTATCGGTCGTGCGGGCTGTGGCGGTGTAGGTCTCGCCGACCTGCGCCATCGCCACGATGCCCCCGTCACGGCTGGGGCTGGTGCGCAGCGTGAGCGGGCCTTCCCTGACCTGGGCGATGATCGCGCCGCCGGACGGCGCAGCCTTCGTTGGACCGGTCGGTGTTGTGGCTACCGGCGTCGCCGTCACCCGCACGGTGGCTGTCAACGTTGCGGTCGCGGCGATGCGTGTCGGCGTTTGGGTGGGGGCGGCGGTCGGCCTGGTGGTTGGACTGGCGGGCGCCGCGGTGGTCGTGGCTGTGGGCGCCGCGGTGGGCGGGCGCGTCGGCGTGGCGGTGGGCGCTGCCGTGAGTAGACGCGTCGGCGTGACGGCGGCGGGCGAGACGGTCGGCGACCCGACGCGCAGGGTGAGGGCCGGTCGGATGGTCGCGGTGGGACGTACAGCCGTGACCGTGGGTGTGGCCGGAGGCGTCCAGGCAGTGGGCGCCGCGCTGCCGCCTCCGCCGCCCGAAGCGAGCGGGATCACCAGGCCCGCGGCCAGGGCCAGTCCCACCACGACAATCGTGAGCACGACCATGGAGGATCGTTGATCCAGGCGCATGCGAGAACCTCTCAAGATACGGACGGGTTAAGATTGACAAGATGCGACGTACCGGCGGTGATGCGTCGCCTGTCCCGTTGGACGACCGCCAGGGATCGCCCCTACTTCGGCATCCTGGCCAGTTCATCTTGCGCGCGTCGGCCCATGATCCCGAAGGCCGCCAATTCGGTGCTGGGTTGCGTGATGTTATAGTCCAGGTTCCACAGGAACATAGGGCCGACCCAACCCCAGCTTTTCGCCAACTGATACGACTGCACGATGAACTGCGCTTGTTCTTCGGGCGTGTTGTCGCGCGCGTATTCGTAGCCGGTGTGCGGGCTGCCGGTAGACGCCCAGCCGAACTCGGTCGGCCAGATGCGCTTGCCGGCGTCGCCGTTGGCGACCATCACCTGGCGATAGCGCTCCATCGTGTCCCGGAAGAAGAAGCTCGGATGGTTCTTGAAGCTCGGCTCCGTCGGGTTGCTATAGCCGAACTTCGCATCCGGCGGGTTGTTGTAGCCGCTGGGATGTGAGCCGACCGCGTCGAAGCAGTTCTTGGCGCCCGCGGCATACATCCGTTGCAGGTAGACGACATCGTCAATCGCGGTCGAGCCATCGTTGACGCCGGTCGGGGTCGGGGCGCCCGCGACGACAACGATGTTGGGGTCGGCAGCTTTGATCGCTTGGTAGGCCCGGCACAGCAAGGTGACGTAGCGCCCGGGATCCAGCGGCTCGCGACCCCATTCATACCAAAGGTTCTGTTCGTTCCAGACTTCGATCGCCTTGATCCGACCTTTGTAGTGGCTCGCAATCGCGCCCACGAAGCTGGCATACGTTCCAGGATCGGCAGGGGGGCCTTCGACGCTGCGATCGGTGTTCCCAGGACGTGCCCAATCCGGCGCCTTCACGATGCTCAACAAGACGTTGAGGCCCGCGCCCGAAAGATCGCCGACGATATCATCCGGGAAATTCCTCTGGCCGGCTGAGCCTTCGAAGTTCTTCCAGGGGATCTGCACTTTCACCCAACCGAAGCCCATCGCCTTCGTCGCGGCGATGGCCGCGCCGCGATTGCCCCATGGATCAATCTGCACGCCATAGCCAAAGTAGCCGCCCGCCGGCGGATAGCTGGGGCCAGCGGCCGCGGGGGCCGGCGCGGCGGCCGCTGGTTGGCTGGCGGCTGCGGGCGCCGGCGCGGCCGTCTTGACTACCGCGATTGCATCGGCGGCGCCGCTCACCGTAGTGAAGCTGGCCGCGATCCAGCCCGGCTGGTCTTCGCCATAGCTGAACTGATACCAATCGCCCCCTTCGTTTTTGCCGGTGATGCGATAGGTCGCGCCCGTCTGGACCTCGCCGATCCGCGTGAATCCGGTGCCGGGGCCGGAGCGCACGTTCACCGGCCCATTTTCCACGGTCAGCCGGGCGAAGCCCGGCGTCGAGCTGGGGGACGGGGTCGGCGTGAAGGCCGGGGTCGGGGTGGGCACGGGTGTGTAGGTGGCGACGGTGACGCCGGAGGCGCTTTCCTTGTGGACGACGCGGCCGCGCTCCACGATCGCGGCTTCGATCTGCAGGTCGCCCGCGGCGAGCGGCGCGGCCAACGCCACACCGGGGTCCGTCAGGGGGCGCACCTGGCTGATTAGCTTGCCGTCGCTTCCTTTAACAGTCCACTGTACGGCAAAGTTGCTGTTGATCGGCGCGCTCCGGCCCTGCTGGTAGTCACGCATCAGCCGCCACAGGTCAGCATCCTGGCCGTCGGCTGGCATATTCTCGATGGTGACGCCCTGGATGTTGTAGCGCTTGAGCAGGTCGAGCTTATGGCTCAGGCTGGCCGCGTTCTCCAGCCAGACGGTGCGGGCGTTGCCTTGATCGTCCTGGTAGCGATAGACATAAGCGCCGATGTTTGGATCGTAGATCAGGCCGCTGGTGGGGCGGGCCGAGACGAGCGCCAGGTTGAGCGGCTTGCCCGGCTCGACGACCGTTGGGTCGGTCTTGATGCGGCCCAGCAACGGCTGCAACGCGTCCGCGTATCCTTTCTGCAGCAGGTAGCTGCCGGCCTGTTCGATGCTCTGGCCGCTGAAGATCGGCTGCACCTTGTAGCGGTTGATCTGGCCGACCGCATAGTTGAGCAGGGCGTCCAGTTGTCCATCGGGCGCATAGCTGCGTGGATCCACCGGCGCGGGGATTTTCACAGTGTCGGCCAACAGACCCAACGGATACCATTCGTAGGGGCCGGTATCCCACCGGTCTTCCGCCACCTGGCTCGGCGGTTCGACGCGCACCGCGAGTGTCTTATGTTGTGCGTGTAGTTTTTCGGCCAGCGCGGCGATGAACTGATTGAACTCCCCACGCAGGTTGGGATCCAGCCCGCGGTAATCAATGTCAATCCCTTTGTAGAGGTTGCCGACGACCAGGCTCACGAGCGCGTTGATATGCGCATCGCGCTGTTTGCTATCCACCAGCATGTTCGCCAGCAGATCGCTGCGCACGACTGGCCCTTCATAGTTGCGGATGACCGGAATGATCTCGTAGGCGTTGGCGAGCCGATCCCAGTTGGCATCCAGCGCGCCGTCAATCCCGCCGCCGGCGCCCAGGTAAAGCCCGGTCGGGTGGACCTGGCCCACCGCGCCCTTGCCATCGGCCGGCAGCGCGGCCGCCGGGCCGAGATCCATGCTCAACACGGGCGGTTTGGGGTTGGTCTGGACGATCAGCGCCGACGAAGGCGCCGCGGGGACGCGCGACTCGATCTGGTCATCTTCGGCAATGATGTGATGCGGGAGCCATTGCCAGTTCTCCTTGGCGGCATCCCAGGTGTAGATGTCCAACGTTTCGTATGGTTCGCTGTCGTTCGGGATGGACATGACCCAGACCGTCTCCGCTGTCGCATCCCCGCGCGTCTTCAACTGGTAGAAGGGGCTTTTGGCGACGAGCTGCGGCGGGATGGCTTTGGCCGCGGCCAGGAGATCCTTGCCGGCGCTCCCCTCCAGAAAGCTCACGCGCGGCACCGCGTTCAGGGTCGCGCCAAACGGCTGCTTGACGGTGCCGGGCAGGAATGTGACCTGCGTGCCGTCGGATGCGGTCAGCGTGCCACCCGCGTCGCTGATGCGTTCGTAACCGATGCCAGAAAACCGCTGAATCAGTGAGATGGGTGGGAGGAGCAGCGCGGCGATCAGCAAAAGGGGGATCACCACGAAATTGATGATCCGGCTGCCCCTTTTGCCTTCCAGCCAATCAGTCAGCCGTGAAGGCCTCGGATAGTCAATGACTGCCATCTGTTCTGTTATGCTCCTGGTGGAGAGATCTGGCCTGGCGCGCAGATGTCGGGCTGCGCCGGACAGAAAATAGACCCGCGACACGAGATCTTCCTTCGCGCGCCGCGCGTCAGGTGGCCCGTTGCTGCGGAGGCCTGGTTGGGGCAGTGACCAGGCGCTTCCGACAGGCGAACGTCATGCGCTGTCGCCATGGAACAGCCGAAAACGATCATTCCGTGCGTCGTCCTGCGGCGCACCCCGGCCGCCACTCGCAATAGCCGCAAACATAACGCCGATTCTAGCATAGGCGCGGGGATTTGGCAAACAGGGATCGGTCGGATGTAGGTGTTTCATTGCTGGGGCGAAGAAGCATCCTGAGCGGAGCAGCGGTCTTTTTCGCTGCGTAGTCGAAGGATGCACCCGGTCGCTGTCGCCAATGCCTCCCGCAACCGCCCGCCATGCGCCGCCAACGCGGCGCGGGCCACGTCCCCATCCGTGAAGCCCGACAACAGCGCAAAGATCGCGACCTTGGCCGAGCCGTAGCGGTCAATCGCCTGCCGCGCCGCGGCGGGATCTACCCCGGTCACTTCTCGGACGATGTTCGCGGCGCGCTGGATGAGCTTGGCGTTGGACGCCTGCACGTCTACCATCAGGTTGCTGTAAACTTTGCCCAGCCGCACCATGGCGGCCGTCGAGAGCATGTTCAGGACGAGCTTTTGCGCGGTGCCGCTCTTCATCCGGGTCGAGCCGGTCACGACCTCTGGGCCGGAGAGGATGACGATCGGGTAGTCGGCGAGGCGGGCCATTTCGGAGCCGGGCGTGTTGACGATGCAGCCAACTATCGCGCCGGCTTCCCGGCCATAGCGCATGGCGCCTAGCGTGTAGGGGGTGCGGCCGCTGGCCGCGATCCCCACCAGCACGTCGCGGGCGTTCAGCCCGATGGCCCGTACATCGGTCGCGCCCTGTTCGGGGTCATCCTCCGCGCCTTCGACCGAGTGACGCAGCGCCCAATCGCCGCCCGCGATCAGCCCGATGACTTGTTCCGGCGGGACGCCGTAGGTGGGCGGACATTCCGAGGCGTCAAGCACGCCCAGCCGGCCGCTGGTACCCGCGCCGATGTAGATCAGCCGGTCGCCGCGCTGGAACGCTTCCACGATCCGATCCACGAGCGCGGCGATCATCGGCAGGCAGGGCGCAATGGCCGCCGGCACGCCGGCATCCTCCCGGTTGATGGCGGTCACGATCTCCAGGCTGGTCATCAAGTCGAGGTCTCGGGTGTTCGGGTTGCGTTGTTCAGTTGTAAGTATGCTGAGATCCATTGGTTTGGTTCACAAGTTAATCTGAAGGGTCTTCACCTTCCATTCTGCACGCGAGTATATCACCCCACGCATCTACGGTCAACCGGCAGAGATCATAAGTTTGTAGGGAAGTGCATGGTACCCTCGGCTTTTTCGCCGCCTGTTGGTTTTGTGCTAAGATGTATATGCACTATCATCTAAGGAGTTACATCATGGCTTTCAATCTCCGAAATCGCAGCTTCTTGAAGGAGTTGGACTTCACCCCGGAGGAGCTGCGGTTCCTCCTGAAGCTCTCCGCCGATCTGAAGGCCGCTAAGTACGGCGGTTATGAGCAGCCGCGTCTGACCGGCAAGAATATCGCGCTGATCTTCGAGAAGACTTCGACCCGTACCCGTTGCGCGTTCGAGGTCGCCGCGCATGACCAGGGCGCGCATGTCACTTATCTGGGGCCGGAGGGCTCGCAGATAGGCCACAAGGAATCCATGAAGGATACGGCGCGCGTGCTCGGCCGCATGTATGATGGGATCGAGTATCGCGGCTTCGGCCAGGAGCGCGTCGAGGAACTGGCGCAGTTTTCTGGCGTGCCGGTGTGGAACGGCCTGACGAACGAGTTTCATCCCACGCAGTTCCTGGCGGACGCCCTGACCATGATCGAGCATTCCCCAAAGCCGGTGGAGCAAATCTCCTACTGCTTCGTCGGCGACGCGCGCTACAACATGGGCAACTCACTGATGATCGGCGGGTGCAAGCTGAGGATGGATGTGCGGCTGGCTGCGCCGGCTGCGCTCTGGCCGCAGGCCGCGCTGGCGGCGCAGGCGCGCGCCATCGCCGCGCAGACCGGCGCCCGGCTGACGTTGACCGAGGATGTGGCGGAAGGTGTGAAGGGGGTGGATTTCGTCCACACCGATGTGTGGGTCTCGATGGGCGAGGCGGAAAGCGTGTGGGCCGAGCGCATCAAGCTGCTCCAGCCGTACCAGGTCAATGCCGGCCTACTGGCGCTGACGGGCAACCCGCACGTCCTGTTCATGCACTGCCTGCCCGCGTTCCATAACCGGGAGACGAAGATCGGGGAGCAGATCTTCCAGAAGTTCGGTCTGGACGCGATGGAGGTGACGGAAGAGGTGTTCGAGTCCCCGCGCTCGATCGTTTGGGATCAGGCCGAGAACCGCATGCACACGATCAAGGCGGTGATGGTTGCCACGCTGGGCGGTTGACCACCCACTGGCCGCATATAACAGCATCATCGCCCCACGGATAGAAGGGAACACCGATGGATGCCGATGAAGACATCAGATGCAATCCGTGTTCCTTTCTATCGGTGGGCAGCACAAAAAACTAGCCTTTGGCAGGACCTGAAGTTACCCGCGCTTGACAAGCTCCCGCCTCTCATACGCGCGCACGTCATCCATGAAGCGATTGCCGACCGGGACCTCTTGCCGCAGGCAGTGGTAGTCCCACACCGCGCCCCACGGCAGCCCCTTGATCTCCTCCAGCAGCGCCAACCGCCCCGAAAAATCGCCGCTCACTTCCAGGTCGCGCAACTGCGCCATTGGCTCCAGCAGCGCCATCAACAGCCCGCGCAGCGCGGCGCGTGTGCCGATCGTCCAGGCGGCCACCCGGTTGATGCTGGCGTCGAAGTAGTCCAGCCCAATGTGCACCCGGTTGACGAAATCGCCGCGCACGATCTCTTGCATGATCGCCTGCAGATCATCCGACAGGATCACCACGTGGTCGCTATCCCAGCGCACGCCCCGGCTGACGTGGAGCAGGATTTCGTCCAAATACATCAGGGCGGACGAAATTTTGTCCGAGATTGTCTCGGTGGGGTGGAAGTGGCCCGAATCGAGGCAGAGCAGCACCTTGTTCGCCACCGCATAGCCCAGATAGAACTCGGCTGAGCCGACGGTGTAGCTCTCTGCGCCGAGGCCGAAGAGCTTGCCCTCGACCGCATCGAGGTTGTAGCGGCGATCCAGCTTCTCCGTCAGGATCGCATCAAGCGACGCCTTCAGCAGCGCGCGCGGGGTCTTGCGATCCACCGGGATATCCTTCGAGCCATCCGGGATCCAGATGTTGGTGACGCACGGCGCGCCCAGGACGCGGCCGAAGTGCTCGCCGATCTTGCGGCAGGCGATGCAGTGATCCACCCAGAATTGGCGGACGCCGGGGTCGTAGGAGGCCAGCGTCATGCCGCTGGCGGCCAGCGGGTGCGAGAAGAGGGTGGGGTTGAAGTCCAGGCCGTGGCCGTTGGCCTTCGCCCAATCGGTCCAGGCCGCGAAATGCTCCGGCTGGAGCGCGTCGCGTTCGACCTTGCGGCCGCCGGTCTCGGCGTAGATCGCGTGCAGGTTCAGCCGGTGCTTGCCGGGGATCAGGCTGTAGGTCAGATCCAGATCGCGGCGCAATTCGTCGGCGGTGCGGGCCTTGCCGGGGTAGTTGCCGGTTGCCGCGATGCCGCCGGTCAGCTCGCCGCCCGGCGCCTCGAAGCCGCCGACATCGTCGCCCTGCCAGCAGTGGAGGCTGATGGAGATGTTGGATAGGGTCGCCAAAGCCCGGTCGGTATCTACGCCAAGCCCGGCGTACCGCTCGCGTGCCAGCGTGTACGCGTCGTTGATCTGTTTATCCGTGGGGTGGGGTGCCATGCTCTGTCTCCGTGTGGCGGTTAGGGCGAGACCTTCGCGGTCGGTGAGGCCGCGAAGGTCTCGCCATGCAATTATCTCGCGTATCATTCGCGCGCAGCCCAGGCTGCCTCGAACTCGGTCACATTGCCTGCTACGATGGCGGTGCGCAGGAGGCTGCGCAACCTTTTTTCATCGGTAAGGGCTTCGACGCGTTCTTCGATCTGCCGGTATTGCGGAACCGTCAGCGTCAGGCGCGTGGATAGCACATCCAGGATGATCTTTTGGAGTTCTTCAGTGCGACCTTCAGTGCGACCTTCGGCGCGACCTTCGGCGCGGCCTTCGGCGCGGCCTTCGGCGCGACCTTCAACACGACCTTCGGCGCGACCTTTTTCGCGTGCCCGTCGCAAGAAGGGCGTATCCATCAGCAGACCCTCGTCCATTGCCTCAATCAATCGCTCTGCCATTTGCAATACCTCCTCATCTCGCATCAAACTGGCAAATGCATCGAACAACCGGATTCGTTGGGCGTAATCTGCCACCTGGCCGATAGTTGCCACTGCCGCTGGTAATATCTGCTCCGGCTGGGTGATGCGCGTCTGGCCGAGCAGCGGCAGCAGCGCCGGCCGTTGGAGGGCCAACAACTCCTCGGCCGTCATTTGCCACAGTCGGATGACGCGATAATGCCATGCCAGGGCTGGGCTGCCATCAGGACAGCCGATCTGGTGCTCTCCGGTGTCGTGAGCGCCCGCGCCGTCGCCTACATAGATGACCGCGCTGCACAATAAGCGCCACCCTTGTTGCGCTAACCGGCTCATATAGTCGAGCATTCGCCACGACATCGGCCGCTCGGAGTGGGGGCCTTGAAACTCAATATGCAACAGGAGCGCCCGGCCATCGCGTAACGTCACGTGGAAGACGGTGTCGGCCCATATCTTGCCGGCCAACAACTCGACATTTTCGGCATGTATGGCGACAACCGCGGTCGGGTCCACGCCCAGCAACCAGGCGGCGAAGTCAGGCGCGAATTCGCGCACCAGATCCTTCAAGGGTGAATCGGTTTCGGCCATGTGTGTTCCTGCGTTCGTTGCTATTAGCTCGATTGTACTCGTTTCTGGGCAGAACGTCAATTTGCCCAACCGCAGAGCACAGTTATCCCCTGTCCGATTCTGCCGATTCTGGCGGTTTGGGGTATAATGTGGTTCATTTGCACATCACCGATCTCGGCGTCATTAATCGCCAAAGCTCCAGCGAGGTAAGCCATGACTGCACGAACGTTCTTTTTAGGCATAGATGTATCAACGACGGGCGCCAAGGCGCTCTTGATTGACGAGAACGGCGCGGTGGTCGTCAGCGCGTCCACCGCGCTGAACGTCTCGACCCCACGTCCGCTCTGGTCGGAGCAAGACCCGCACGAGTGGTGGGCGGGCACGGCCGAGAGCATCCGCCGGGCGCTGGCCGAGGCGGGCGCGACCGGCGCGGATGTCCGCGCGGTGGGCTTGACCGGGCAGATGCACGGCCTGACGCTGCTCGACCAGGAGAACCGGGTGCTGCGGCCCGCGATCTTGTGGAACGACCAGCGGACCGGCGCCGAGTGTGACGAGATCACCGAACGCATCGGCTTCGACCGGCTGCTGGCCCTCACCGGCAACCAGATGTTGACCGGCTTCACCGCGCCGAAGATCCTCTGGGTGCGCAAGCACGAGTCGGAAGTCTACGCCCGCGCCAGCCACATCCTATTGCCGAAGGACTATGTGCGGTTCCAGTTGACGGGCGGCTACGCGGTGGATAAGGCCGACGGCGCGGGGATGCTCCTGTTCGACTTGAAGCAACGCACCTGGGCGCCGGAGCTGTTGGATCTGCTGGAAATCCCGACCGGGTGGCTGCCGACCCCGTTCGAGGGGCCGGAGATCACCGGCGAGGTGACGGCCGAGGCCGCGGCGCTCACCGGGCTGCGGGCCGGCACGCCGGTGATGGCCGGCGGCGGGGATCAGGCCGCGGGCGCAGTGGGGACCGGCGCGGTGACGCCGGGCATCGTGTCGCTGGCCCTCGGCACGTCGGGCGTGGTGTTCGCCACGACCGACACCCCCTATTTCGACCCCCAGGGCCGGCTGCACGCCTTCTGCCACTCGGTCCCCGGCATGTGGCACCTGATGGGCGTGATGCTTTCGGCGGCCGGGTCGCTGCGCTGGTATCGCGACACGCTGGCGCCGGGGGCCGCGTTCGATGATGTCGTTGCGCCCGCTGGTGATGCGCCGCCCGGCGCGGAAGGGCTGTTCTTCCTGCCCTACCTGACCGGCGAGCGCACGCCGCATCCGGACCCGCTGGCGCGCGGCGCGTTCGTCGGGCTGACCGTCCGGCACACGCAGCCGCACATGACGCGCGCCGTCCTGGAAGGGGTAGCGTTCGGCCTGCGCGACAGCATGGAACTGATCCGCAGCGCCGGGCCGATCACGCAGGTGCGTGTGGCCGGCGGCGGCGCCAAGAGCGCGCTCTGGCGGCAAATCCTGGCTGACGTGATGGATGTCGAGCTGGTGACCGTCAATACGACCGAGGGCGCGGCCTATGGCGCGGCGCTGCTGGCGGGGGTCGGCGCGGGGCGGTGGCCCACCGTGGCTGAAAGCTGTGCGGCGACCGTCCGGCCAGTGGAGCGGACGGCGCCGATCGCGGCGCACGTCCCGATCTACGAGCGCGCCTACGGCCATTACCGCGCGCTCTACCCGGCGCTCAAGCCGCTGTTTCACGCAGTCGGATCCGAGTAGTTGGGGCGCGCCCTCGGTGATTGCCCCGACGCGCCAGGACTTGAAAAGGAGCTGCGATGCGTTTCTTCAACACAGCCGGGCCATGCCGCGCCGACATTCACTATATGTTGCCGCCGACCGAACGTCTGCCCGACGTTCAACAGTTGATTGACCGGCAAAACTACTTTGTCATTCACGGCCCGCGGCAGAGTGGGAAGACGACGGCGATCCTGGCGCTGGCGCGCGAGCTGATGGCTGCTGGCCGATATGCGTCAGTTGTGGTTTCGATGGAAGTGGGCGCGCCGTTCAAGGATGACCCTGGCGCGGCCGAGTCGGCGATCCTCAATGCGTGGCGCGGCGCTGCAAGCTGGCAATTGCCGCCAACGTTTCAGCCGCCCGCATGGCCGGATGCCGCCCCAGGCGCACGCCTCGGAACCGCGCTTCAGACCTGGTGTCTGACGGTATCTCGACCGTTGGTGCTTTTCCTGGATGAAATTGACGCGTTGCAGGATATGACGCTGATCTCAGTTCTCCGCCAGTTGCGCGATGGCTACAGTGGGCGACCTGCGGCCTTCCCCTGGTCGCTGGCGCTGATTGGGATGCGCGATGTGCGGGATTATAAAATTGCATCGGGTGGAAGCGAGCGGCTGCACAGCGCCAGCCCATTCAACATCAAGACCGCATCGCTGATGCTGCGCATGTTCACCGAGACTGAGGTCGCCGCGCTCTACGGTCAACATACGGCTGAAACGGGACAGACCTTCACCCCGGCCGCGCTGCAACGCGCCTTCGACCTGACTCAGGGCCAGCCGTGGCTGGTGAACGCGTTGGCTGCCCAGGCCGTGGATGTGGTCGCGCCCGACCCGGCGCACCCGGTAGATGTAGCCGAGATCGAGCAGGCGAAGGAGTTGCTGATCGCGCGTCAAGACACCCATCTGGACAGCCTGGCGGAGCGGCTGCGCGATGCGCGCGTGCGCCGCGTGATCGAGCCGCTGCTGGCCGGCGCGACGTTGGGCGATGTGCCAGCCGATGATCGCCAATTTGTGGTGGATTTGGGGCTGGTGCGCCGAGACGCAGGCGGGGGATTGGTCATTGCCAACCCGATCTATCGCGAGGTCATCCCGCGCGTGCTGGCCGGTGGCCCGCAAGACTCGTTGCCCTATATCCATCCCACCTGGCTCCGGCCCGATGGCAGCCTTGCCCCCGACAAGCTGCTCGATGCCTTCCTGTCCTTTTGGCGACAGCACGGCCAACCGCTTTTGGGCAGCGCGCCCTATCACGAGATCGCGCCGCACCTGGTGTTGATGGCGTTCCTGCATCGTGTGGTCAACGGCGGGGGGACTCTCGAACGCGAGTACGCCATCGGCAGCGGCCGGATGGATCTCTGTCTGCGTTATGGCGCCGTGACGCTCGGCATCGAGCTGAAGGTGTGGCGCGACGACGAGGCAGATCCGTTGGCGCGTGGTCTGGCGCAATTGGACGACTATCTGAATGGATTGGGTCAAGAGATCGGTTGGCTCGTCATCTTCGACCGGCGGAGCGGCCAACCGCCCATCAGCCAACGCACCTCAGCCAGTCCTGCGCACTCTCCGGCCGGTCGCACCGTGACCGTGATCCGTGGGTGATCTTCGATTTGGAGTGAGTTCTTATGTTGCTTACACGTTATCAAACTGATGGCGGTCCGCGCTGGGCCGCGGATGGTCGTTTCCTGCCGCAGGCGTTCACCCTGGACTTCCTCCTGGAGTTCCCGGCGGGCCGCGCAGCCGAGGCGATCCGGGCTATCGTCGGCGACGAGCCGGCCGCCGGGCCGCTCCTGCCGCCCATCGAGCCGGGCCAGGAGGTGTGGGCCAGCGGCGTCACCTACTTGCGCAGCCGCGATGCGCGCAAGGCGGAGTCGGCCACGGGCGACATCTACCAGAAGGTATACGAAGCGCCGCGGCCGGAACTGTTCTACAAGGCCGCCGGCTGGCGCGTCGTCGGGCCGGAAGCCGCGATCCGGGTGCGGGCCGACAGCCGGTGGAATGTGCCAGAGCCGGAGCTGACCCTCGTCATCAACTGCCGCGGGGAGATCATCGGCTTCACAGCCGGCAACGACGTATCATCGCGCGACATCGAGGGGGAGAATCCGCTCTACCTGCCGCAGGCGAAGGTTTACAACGGCTCGTGCAGCCTGGGGCCGGCCATCCAACTCGCCGCAGCCGACGCGTTGCGCGATCTGCCCATCGGTCTGACCATCGCCCGCGGCGGGCAGGCCGTGTTCGAGGGCGAGACGCGCACCTCGCGTATGAAGCGCAATTTCGATGAATTGGCCGCCTACCTTTATAAGGAGCTGGATTTCCCCCGCGGCGCGTTCCTGATGACCGGCACCGGCATCGTGCCGCAGGAGAGCTTCAGCCTGGGGTCGGGGGACGTAGTGCAGGTGGCGGTGGGTGGGCTGGTGTTGGAGAACAGCGTGGCTTGAACGTTTATTTATCGGAGGCATCATATGCAATGGGAGCATCTGACCGCGACCGAGTTCGCGGCGGCCGTGGCTGAGACCGGCGTCTGCATCGTTGCGCTCGGCGTCGTCGAGAAGCACAGCGAGCACCTGCCGCTCGGCACCGATTTCCTCAACGGGCACAAGCTGGCGTGTCTGGCAGCCGAGCGGGAGCCAGCCGTCGTCTTCCCGCCCTTCTACTTCGGCCAGATCTATGAGGCGCGCTGCTTTCCGGGCACGATCACGATCAAGCCGACGCTGCTCATGGAGCTGATCCAGGGCGTGCTCGACGAGATCGGCCGCAACGGCTTCACCAAGATCATCCTGCTGAACGCGCACGGCGGCAACACGCATTGGCTGTCGTTCCTGTCGCAGTGTACCCTGTGGGAGGAGAAGCCGTACAGCGTCTACCTCTACACCGGCGCGCTGAGCGAAGAACGCCGTCGCGCCTGGTCGGAGATCGTCGAGACAACCCTGCACGGTCACGCGTGCGAGTGCGAGACGAGCATCTCGCTGGCGAACCATCCCGAACTGGTGCAGATGGATCGGGTTCCCGCCGCGCCCGCCGCGCCGCTGGGCCGGCTGAAGGATGTCCCGGCGAACCATAGCGGCATCAGTTGGTACGCCGATTACCCCGATCACTACGCCGGCGACGCGCGCACCGCTTCCATCGCAAAAGGCGAGGCGCTGCGGGAGATCGCGGTGGACGCGCTGGTCGAATATATCGCGGCGGTGAAGGCGGATGCGGTGGTCCCGGCGCTGAACCGGGAGTTTTTCACGCGGGTCGGTGAGGTGAGGTCGCCGGGGCCATGAGGAGATCGAGCCAATTCGCCAGCATCTCTTGGGACACCCTCACGTGCCAGGCACTTGCGAAGTGCCTGGCACGTCTGACGGGGCAATTTTTAAGTTAGTTCCAGCTTCTTGGCCAGGCCCGGTTGGGCACGGAGCGCCACCTTGGCGATCCGCCTGAACTGCTTGACCCAGTCTGCCAGTGTCTTGACTGCCTGATCCCGGTCGGCGGTGGCCTGCCTGGCTGCGCCGATGGCCGTGTTCTGCACCCCGTCCGCCGTGGAGAAGGCGTCTAGGGTGGCCAGGGCGGCGGTCAGGGCCGTGACCGGATAGCCGTAGGTGGCCAGGGCCGGCTGGTAGGCTTCCGCTTGGGCCGTGGTGTATGAGACCCGGGCCAGGGTGAGGAACTTTTGCGTGTCCTTGGGGGCATTGCCGGCCAGTCCCAAGGCGGTGCGGTCGGCGGGGGCGGCGAAGATGGCACGGGCCGTTGCCCGGAAATCGGTGTAGGTCTGGCGGGCCGCGGCCTCCGCGCCGGCCAGGGCCGCGGTGGCCTGTTGCTGGCTGGCCATAGCCGTCTGGCGGGCGGTGAAGGCCGCCTGGGCGGTCGCTTGCAAGGTCAGTCCGGCGGCCAGCCCGGCAGCATCATAGCCCCGGGCGGCCAGGATAGAGGCGATCTCCGCATCGTCGCGGGCCGTCTCAATCAGTTGGCGCGCCGCGGCGATGGCGTCGGCCTGCTTCTGGTCTTGCGCTGCGTAAGGTCGCACGGCTTTGGGGGTGGGCATGGTTTCCGCTGGCATGAACGTATCTCCTCTTTGACAAGTATCCTTCTGTTTTTACTTGCGCGGTCTTGTGTAGGGCTTACCCGGCATTGTATCACACTTCCCCGGCGGTGTGTAGGACTCGCCCGATGGTGTGCAAGACTCCCTCGGTCTTGTGTAGGGCTTGTCCGGCCTTGTGTAATGCCTCCCCGGTAATGTGTTGGACTTTTTCATCAGTGTGTAGAACTTGCCCGGCCTTTTTTCAGCCTTTCCCGACGATGTGTAGGACTTGACCGGTCTTGTATCGGGCTTTCCCCATGTTGTCCCCTCAATAGCCGCGCACGATGATGGGTAGGTAGAGCCGATGCATGGTCGGTGTGCTGGTCGGTGTCGGCGTGTTGGTCGGCGTCGGCGATGCTGTGGGCGTGACGGTCGGCGTCTTTGTCGGCGTCGGCGATGCTGTGGGTGTGACGGTCGGCGTCTTTGTCGGCGTCGGCGATGCTGTGGGCGTGACGGTCGGCGAATTGGTCGGGGTCGGCGACGCTGTCGGGGTGACGGTCGGTGAATTGGTCGGCGTCAGTGACGCTGTGGGGGTGACGGTGGGC
>Ga0233425_10002530_pt1 | contig 35618 bp, 28 predicted proteins | sample Watercolumn_Towu_2_FD_181712 | JGI IMG/M metagenome (GOLD analysis project Ga0233425, IMG submission 181712) | Freshwater microbial communities from Lake Towuti, South Sulawesi, Indonesia - Watercolumn_Towuti2014_140_MG | ecosystem: Environmental > Aquatic > Freshwater > Lake | place...
TGGTTGAATGCTGTTGCAAACGATGAGAGCGGAGGGGTGACATGAGGCAGGTCGCCATGTTCTGCAGCGTGTGCGTGCTCTTCATGACAACGCATGCCCAGGCCATACCGAGGCCGTTTGTCGCCGGGCTGTGCACGGATGAGAGTGCCTCTGGTACGTGCACCTTGTGGGAAATGGATATAATTGAAACATTTGGAGGCGATGGGTTCGTGCGTCAGACGAACCTCGAGTGCGAGGGTGGCGGCGGATGGTGGGATTGCAGTGTGTACATGATGCCTTCCGTCCGAGAGGTCGAGGAGGTCCACCAGGTCCAGAGCATCGTCTTCGACTCACGGTGGTGGTCGGTCTGGCAATGGAGGGTGGCGCACTGGGACCTCGACGAGGAGACTCCATGGTGGCATTATCACAGTCCTAAAGAGGGAGGTATGTTCCACACTGGCCCGTTGTATGGGATTCTGGAGGTGGCGGACATGAACGACAACCCGGAAGAATGGACGTATCTTCCAGGAACTCCCGTCGTACGATTCGAGTTCGAAAGGTGGGCGTGGCGACTATTTTCAGATATCGAGATCTGGACGTATGACGACGTTCGAGGCCCTGACAACATGTGGTGGCACGCCCTCGAGCACACGATACCGGACGATCTAACTGGACAAGATTGTGAGCGGGGAAACATACTTAGAAATGCAACACTGACCGACCAGTATGGGGATGAAGTCGAGTTGTATCAGTTCTATGGCCAGGTCATCGCGCTGGACATCTTTACAGGATGGTGTACGGAGTGTCATGGAGCTTCACAAGGTCTTCAATGGAACATATGGGACTTATATCGCTCTGACCTGCATCATCCTCCCGACGGTGTTGTCGTTATCGGTATCATGGAAGAAGATAATACCGGTGGTCCCCCAGATCCCGAGTACGCCGCAGCGTATGCTGAACGATATGGTCTTACATTTCCTGTCCTTGTTGATCCCGATCGACTTCTATTCGACTGCGCCTTGTATCCTGCTCGTGGTTATCCACGACTGGTGGCCATTGACCGAGCGATGATCATTAATAGTATTAGTCCTCCTGATATATTTACTGGAGAATTTGTATATTCTCACGTTACTGATTTACTCTAGACATCTGGTACATCAAGTGAAATGTTTGACGAGAAGTATATCAGTTTTGTCAGAATGCATGCCACTATTGGAGTGACCAGTGAATCATTGTCTTTATCTAGTATTGTCATTGGCAATGATGGAATTGTTCGCCTCTGGATGTGGGGCGAAACACTCGCTGCACGTCGATGCCGATATGCAAGATGACGCGGGATACGATGCGGATCTCGATAGTGACGATACGGGTTCTGATGTTGATTCAGACCCTGATGTCGAGACGGATGACGAAGAAGATGGCGTGTGCTCAGAACTTGTGTGTGAAGGAGATGTGGAGCCCCGGAATGAATCCGACATTCTAGAATTTTCAAACTGTACTGTATTCACGGGGAATGTTGACATCTTACTCACAGGTATCGAGAGGTTGGAAGGATTCAATTGTTTGAGAGAAACACACGGTGATCTTTTCATTACTGAGAATTGGCAACTAGTTGGTATAGAAGGTTTTAGATCCCTATCAAGCGTAGAAGGTAGCCTGGAGTTATCGTCTAACCAATCACTGGAAAACCTTCATGGATTTGGATCGCTGACCACAGTTGGTGGACATTTGGCAACATGGTTTAATCCGTCGTTAGATAATCTAGAAGCATGGGCCTCCATCAGGACAGTTGGTGGGGTAGTTGTAGTATATGGTGCTGAGTCACTGAGGGATCTTGAAGGATTGAGATCTCTTTCGTTCTGTGGAGGTCTCTATATTGATCAAAACAACAGACTTGAAGACCTAAATGGGCTCAATCGATTGATAAATGTTGAAGGAGAAGTGACAATTAGAATGAATGAAGGTCTCCTCAGTTTGGTTGGGCTCGAGCATGTGCAATATGTACAAGGCCTTGTGATAGAACATAATAGTGCGCTGGTTAGTCTTTTTGGATTGCCATATCTTTATATAGTTGATGGGCCTTTCATATTGCAGCACAACGACAGACTGGAGAGCCTGGATGGACTTGATTCTCTTTATGCTATTCGCGGAGTTCTCTGGATATCAAACAACGTCGAGCTCCAGAGCTTGGATGCGCTAGAGACATTGCGGGAGCTCGGAGGAGACCTGGAGATCGTGGACAACCCCAGGCTACCGACCTGCGAAGCCGAGGCGCTCAGAGACAGGTTCATATCATTAGGCTGGACCGGTGAGGCGGAGATCTCCGGAAACGACGACAGCGCCACATGTGAATGAAAGTGTCGAATGGTCGATTGGTCCAGCAGGTCGTGGGGCGGACCTCATGTACCCACAGACCGGGCATCCTGGCCGAGGTCGGGAGAGCGAGCCCGGCAGAGGGCGCGAAGAGGCTATTCATGCCGCTTACTCTCTGCGACGAAGGACGCCTCCCAAGAGGGTCCAGAAAACGCCGCCTCGATATTCGAGCGCGACCTCGCCGCCCGCAGGCACGTCGATCATGAGGCTCTTGCGCCCGTAGAGGATGCCGAGCGCTTTCGCGACGACCATGATGCCAGTCGCACGAAAGGCCACCTCGACCTCGTGGCGTCCCGCAGAGACCTCGACCTCGTGACGCGGGCCTTCCCCGAATACATGCTCATCACCATCGACCTTGAGCACGACGTCCCAGCGACGACCGAATCGTCGTATGTCCGGACGTCTCGCGAGCGGATGGAAACGAAGCATCAAGACGACGCGTCCCGTGTCAGACATGACGGCGAGTATACCTCGGTTGAACGGCGATGCTGATCGGACAATGCCCATCCCGCTGACTCCTCGCCAGGGAGACGCCGTTCCGGGCCTCCGAATGCCATCTCCCCACCCGGAAGCCACCTCGCACGCAGCACGGTGGCCAGAGAGAGGTGGCTCCGCGCCGGATGATTGTGTACCTTGAGCAGCCTTGAGAGACATGAGCGCGAGATACTCCGTCGGGATCGACCTCGGGACCACGAACTGCGTCATCGCGCGCGGCGATCCCGAGGTCCAGCGCGCCACGGACGCCGTGGACCTCCTGAAGGTAGCCCAGCTCCAGGCCCCGGGAGAGGTGGTCGAGAGCCCGCTGCTCCCGAGCTTCCTGTTCCTGCCGGTGCCGCACGAGCTGCCCGAGGGGGCGGCGGACCTGCCCTGGGGCCCGTCGTCCGAGGGGATCGTGGGCGAGATGGCCCGGCGCCGCGTCGTCGACGCGCCGGACCGCGTGGTCCACTCGGCCAAGAGCTGGCTCTGCCACGAGGGCGTGGACCGGAGGCAGCCGTTCCTGCCGCAGAGCCCGGCGGTGCTCGAGCGACGGGTCTCCCCCGTCGAGGCATCGGCCGCGTACCTGGTCCACCTGAGGCGGTGCTGGGACCACGGCATGGCGGGCGGCGATCCGTCGTTCGCGCTGGCGGCGCAGGACATCCTGCTGACCGTGCCCGCGTCGTTCGGCGAGGCGGCGCGCCAGCTCACGGCCGAGGCCGCGCGGATGGCGGGCCTGCAGCGGCTGCACCTCGTCGAGGAGCCGCAGGCGGCGTTCTACGCCTGGCTCGCGAGCCAGGGAACCGGCCCCGACCTCGAGAAGGCGCTCGAGGGCCTGCGCCTCATCCTCGTCATCGACGTGGGCGGCGGCACCACCGACCTGACCCTCATCCGCGTGACCCGCGACGAGGAGGGCGAGCCGCTCCTCGAGCGCGTGGCCGTGGGCGAGCACCTCATGCTCGGCGGCGACAACATGGACCTCGCGCTCGCGGCGCTGGCCGAGCCGCGGCTCGCGTCCGGTGCAGCGGGAGGGTTGAAACGCCTCGACGGCCGCGGGTGGCAGGCCCTGCGGCAGGCCTGCCGGGCCGCACGCGAGACGCTCCTGTCGGACGGCGCGCCCGGGGCCGCGTCCGTGGTCATCGCTGGCCGCGGGAGCCGGCTCATCGGCGGCCAGCTCCGGACCGAGCTGGGCCGCGACGAGGTCGTGGCGGCCGTGCTCGACGGGTTCTTCCCGCGAGTGGGGCGCGACGCCCAGGTCGAAGCGCGCCAGGGCCTCGGGCTCCGCGAGTGGGGCCTGCCCTACGCCCACGACGTGGCCGTCACGCGCCACGTGGCCGCGTTCCTCCGGCGGTACCGCACGGAGAGCGGCGACGACACTCCGCTCGACGCGGTGCTCTTCAACGGCGGCGTGCTCAACTCGCCGCTCGTCGCGGACCGGCTCGTCGAGGTGATCCGGAGCTGGACGCCGGACGGGCACGGCGAGGTCCGACAGCTCGCGTCTCGGTCGCTCGACCTCGCCGTCGCGCTCGGCGCGGCCCACTACGGCCTGGTCCGCCGCGGCTTGGGGCTCCGCATCGTCTCCGGCCTCTCGCACGCGGTCTACGTCGGTCTCGAGGTCCGAAAGAAGCACCGCGGCGGCCGTAAGCGGCTGCACCGCGCCGCGCTCTGCCTCGCGCCCCGCGGCTTGCAGGAGGGCGCGACCGTCACCCTCGCCGACCGGCCGCTCAGCCTCACGGTCGGACGCGAGGTCGTGTTCCCGCTCTTCGAGCTCCACGGCAAGGGCGGCGCGCCGGGCGACGTCCGCAGCGTCGGCGACCCGGCGCTCGTGCCGCTCCCGCCGGTCCGCGCCAGGCTTCCGGGCTCGGGCAAGCGGCAGGTGCCCGTCACGCTCCAGGCCACGCTCTCCGAGGTCGGCACCCTCGACCTCGTGGCCGTGACGCCGGACGGCACGGACCGGTTCGAGCTGGAGCTCGACATGCGCGGCCGCTCGGACATCCCCCTGGGGGATGCGGTCGAGAGCGAGGACGCCGGGGTCGAGCTGGGCGCGCTGGACCCGGAGCGGGTCGACCAGGCCGCCGAGGTCCTGCGGACCTTCTTCACCGACGCCGCCGAGCCGCCGAAGTGGAAGCTCGTGCAGCGGCTCGAGGGGATCCTCAAGAGCAAGCGCGAGAACTGGCCGCTCGCCGCGGTGCGGGGGTTCTTCGAGGTCCTCCGGCCCGACCGCGCCTGCACCACGGGCCCGCCGGAGCTCCAGGCCGCCTGGTACAACATGACAGGCTTCTGCCTCCGCCCGGGCTACGGGTTCGCCGGCGACGAGGAGCGCATGGACCTCATGCTGCCGGTGCTCAGGGCGGGCTGCCGCGCGTGGGACCCGAGGGCGCGGGCTGAGTGGTGGGTCCTGTGGCGTCGCGTCGCGGGCGGGCTCCGGCGCAAGGACCAGGAGGCGCTGTTCGGCCTGCTGCTCGTGGTGCTCGGTCTCGGCCGCAAGGGCGCCGCGCCCGACGTCCCCGTCCAGTCCGCGCAGGAGCTGGCGCAAGTCTGGATGCTCGCCGCGAGCCTCGAGCGGGTCCCCGTCAAGACCAAGGCAGACCTGGGCGACGTCATCCTCCGCGCGCTCGAGGCGGGGCAGAGCCCGCCGCAGGGGCCCTGGTGCCTCGGGCGGCTCGGCGCCCGCGTGCCCGTGTACGGAGGCCTCGAGTCCGTGGTCCCCACCGACCGGGCCGAGACGTGGATCGAGCGTCTGCTCGCGCTGGGCGAGGTCAAGACCGACCGGCCCGGCCTGGCGCTCATGATGCTCTCGCGCCGCACCGACGACCGGTCCCGCGACATCGACGAGGACCTCCGCGGGCGGGTGCTCGAGCGGATGCGCGCGCTGCGGGCGCCCGCGGCCTGGGTGACCATGGTCGAGGAGGTGGTCGAGGAGGAGCAGCTCGACACGAGCGTGCTCGGCGAGTCGCTCCCGCCCGGCCTGAGGCTGCTGGCATGACATGCCGCTCCCGCTCACGCTCACGGTCACGCTCACGGTCACGCTCACGCTCACGAGGGATGAGGAGATGACGCCAGTGAGCAAGCTCGTCCAGGTCGAGGGGCCGGTGTGGATGGTGCTGGGCGAGGGGCACGGCCGGTTCCCGCGCTCGCACTCCGTGCTGATCCGCGACCGTGAGACCGTGCTCATCGACACGGGACCCGGCGTGGCAGTGCTGAAGGAGCTGCGCGAGACGGTGCGCGTGGACCGCGTGCTCAACACCCACGCCCACCCCGACCACGCGGCGGGCAACTTCCTGTTCGCTGACCGCGAGGTCCTGGTCCCGGCGCCGGCGTTCGACACCGCGGGCGACCTCGTGAAGCTCTCGGAGCGGTTCTTCGTGGAGCCCGAGGTCCGCGGGCCGTGGCGCGAATTCGTGCGGCGCGAGATGGGCTTCCAGGACCAGCGGCCCACGGGCGCGTTCTCGGACGGAGACGAGCTCTCGGTCGGCGACACGCGGCTCGTGGTGGTCCACACCCCGGGCCACTCGGTGGACCACTGCTGCTTCTGGCTGCCCGACCTCGAGCTGCTCGTCGGCGCCGACATCGACCTGACAGCCTGGGGCCCCTGGTACGGCCACGTCGAGTCCGACCTCGGCGAGCTGCGGAGCTCGGTCGAGCGAGTGAAGGCGCTGCGTCCACGGGTGCTCGTGTCCTCGCACCGGCCGCCGGTGCGGCGCGACGTCCTGGCTTCTCTCGACACCTGGGCCGCGGTGCTGGGTCAGCGCGAGGCTCGGTTGCTGGGTTTCCTCGCCACGGAGCGCACCTGGAACGAGATCGTGGAGGCCGCGCTGGTCTACGGCCGGTTCCCGTACGTGCCCGACGTCATGCGTTCATGGGAGGGCCAGATGATCGGCAAGCACCTGGCCGAGGTCCTGGACCGCGGCGCCGTGACGCGGACCGAGCGGGGCTTCGTGGCGCGGACCGGGTGAGGTCCGGGATCGGGCCGGCAACCTCGCTTGACCCGTCCGCGACGAGGCAACTAGTATCGACGCATGAGGGAAGAAGCCCGGAACTGGCTGCTCCAGTCGGACGCCGAGTTGCACGCGGCCGAAGGGGCGGTCGGCTACGGGAGCCACTACCTCGCGGCGTTCTGCGCCCACCAGGCCGTCGAGAAAGCTCTCAAGGGCCATTACATCGAGCGTATGAGGGATGCGCCTCCGCGCACACACAACCTGCTCGATCTGGCGTCCTTCCTGTCGCCGCCGGAGGCTGTCAAGGCCCTGTTGCGGAGGCTGAACCCGCACTACTCGGTCGCCCGCTACCCGGACGCCGCCAACGGGGTTCCGGCCCAGCTCTATGATGAGACGACCGCCAGAGAGCTGGTCACGGCCGCGAAGGAAATCGTGCGATGGCTCGCCTCGGTGTAGACAGACGAGCGCTCGGACGCTACCTCCGGCGGCTCGACGATCGCTATCCGCTCCACCTGGCGGTCCTGTTCGGGTCCCGGGCTCGAGGTGACGAGCTTCGAGAGAGCGACTACGATCTGCTCCTCGTGTCCGATGCGTTCGGCCAGATGCCCCCGTGGGACAGGATCCAGGCCTGTCTCGACCTCTGGGACCTGCCGGAACCGCTCGAGGTCGTGGCCCTCACCACGACAGAGCTCGAGCGGCGGAGAGAGGACCTCACGGTCGTCGGGGAAGCCATGCGAGAGGGAACCGTCCTGCGACGGGTTGCGTGAACAGGAGAAATGCCCATGCCCCGGTCATGCTGGTTGTTGCTCGCCTTCGTCTCTCTGGTCTGGCTCGCCGGATGCCCCGGCCCCTCGGATGGTGACGCCGATGCCGACAGCGACGGCGACTCCGATACCGAAGTGGAGACCGACGGCGACGTCGAGGAGGAATGCCCGGCAGACCAGGAGTGCTGCAGGGACCAGGACTGCTCCAACGGCATCTTCTGCGACGGCGTCGAGCGCTGCGATCGAGGCGAGTGCGAGCCCGACCGCCAGGCGATCTGCGACGCCGCGGGATGCCGGCTCGTGTGCGACGACGGGTTCGCGTGCACCAACGACGTCTGCGACGAGATGGCCAACGTCTGCGTGCACCAGCAGGTGCACGACCGCTGCCTCGACGACGACCTGTGCAACGGCGAGGAGCGCTGCGCCCCCGGCGACCCCGGAGCCGATGCGGACGGCTGCATCGCGGGCGTACCGTTGATCTGTGACGACGGCGACGGGTGCACCGACGACTACTGCGAGGAGAACGTCTGCCTCGTCCGCGTCCGCGACGCCGACGGCGACGGCTTCGGCGACGAGGACTGCCAGATCTGCCTCGACCCGGAGAACCCGCGAGACTGCGAGCGCGGCACCGACTGCAACGACGGCAACGCCGACGTCTACCCCGGCGCTGTCGAGATCTGCGACGACGGCGAGGACAACAACTGCGACCGGGCCAGGGACTACGCCGATCCCGCCTGCACGGTGCCCAACGACAGTTGCGAGGACGCCACGCTGCTCGAGCCGGGCGTGACGATCCACGCCTCGACGCGGCGCACCCTCGGCGACATCGCGTCGTCGTGCGCCCCGGACGACGCCGGCGACGTGGCGTTCGCCTTCGTCCTGGCGGAGACGCAGGACGTGGAGGTCACGATCGCGGCCCGCTCGACCCGGTCGGTCACCGTGGCCCTGACCGGCGACTGCGACAGCGCAGAGGGCGACATCAAGTGCACCACGGGGCGGACCTTCACGCAGATCACCCGGGCTCTCGGCTCGGGGACGTACTACATCGTGGTCAGCAGTGAGCTCGATGCGGACTTCGACATCACGTTCACGCACGCCGACCCCGTGGAGCGGCCGGCGGGCGACCAGTGCGCGAGCGCGATCGAGGTCGAGGCGGGCGAGAGCGTGAGCGGCACGACGTCGGGCTTCGACGCGGACTACACCGCGGGCTGCGGCGACGACACCGACCGCGACGCGACGTTCGTGTTCACGCTCGACGAGACGAGCGCGGTGGACATCGACGTCGGCGACGCCACGGCGCCGGTCGCGGTCGCGGTCCAGTCGACCTGCGGCGTCCCCGCCTCGGAGGCGGGTTGCTTCGAGGGCGAGGTCGGCGCGAGCGGCCGCGTTGGCTCGTTGCTCCCCGGCACCTACTACGTCATCGTCAAGTCGCCGCTGGAGACGGACTTCACGCTGAGCATCGAGCTCTCGATCACCAGCTCCGACACATGCGAGGACGCTCGCGACATCTCGGCCGGTGGGACCTTCTTCGGCACCACGTACGGGCTGACCGCGGACATCGACACCGCCTGCGGCGAGGAGACGGGGCCGGACTCGGCCTACCGATTCACCATCCGGCGCGAGCAGGACGTGACCATCGACTTCCGATCGGCCGGCGAGCCGACCACGCTCTCGCTCACGAGCGCCTGCGGCGATCCAGACGAGGAGGTCAACTGCATCGAGGGCGAGGAGCTCCAGCTCCGCGGGCGCGGCCTGCCGGCGGGGAGCTACTCACTCGTCGCCACCGGTATCGAGGGCGACGACTTCGAATTCGACATCTCCTTCCGCGACCCGGTACCCCGCCCCGCGGACGACCTGTGCCGCGGCGCGATCGCCATCCCGAGGAGCGGCCACTACTCGGGCGACACCCGCGACTGCGAGAACGACTACGCCTCGCGCTGCGGCAGCGCCACCGACCTCGACACCACGTACACGTTCACCCTGCGCGAGCCGCAGAGCATGGACCTGACCATCGAGGCGGACAGCGGCCCGCTCACGGTGGCGATCCAGCCGGACTGCGGCATCGTGGGCACGGAGCGGAGCTGCTTCTCGACGGACGGCGGGAGCACGCACCGCTACTACCGGAACCTCGACGCCGGCACTTACTACCTCGTCTTCAAGACGCCGGCCGCGGACACGTTCAGCTTCGACGTGACCTTCGGCCCACCCGAGCCCACGGTGATCGAGCCGTGGATCGACACGACGGGGCACACGAACCACTTCCCCGGCGGCTGGGGCATCGATGACAGCCAGTTCAACGTGGACATCGCGCCGCTGACCTTCCCGTTCAACGGCGAGGACTACGGCTGCGTAGCCATGAGCACGAACGGATACCTGCGGTTCGGACCGGCCGGGAGCTGCCCGGGGGCCTCGGGCTACGTCTCGAGCGAGACCGACATCGACGAGGTCTTCCCGTCCGGGAGGTCTCAGCTCTCGATGCTGGGGACCGACGGGTGGGTCTCCGAGAGCTCCGCGGTGCTCTCCTACATCGACACCGCCCTGAACCGCGTGATCATCACGTACCTGGACTACAACCGGCTCGGCAGCACGACCGGGCCCGACGACATCCAGGTCATCCTCTACTGCGACACGGGCGACATCCAGGTATCGTACGGCGAGTGCGGCTTCGACTCGGGCGGCTGGCGGAGCTGGGCCGTGGGCGTGTCCGAGCCGGCCCACGGCGGCTCGGCCCAGCCTCACGACTTCACGACCCACGAGGCCGGCTCGTCGGTGAGCTTCGGCCCCGGCGCGATCTACCAGTCTCCGGACCACACCGACGCGGCCTCGTGGGCGCCGCTCGCCGGCCACGCGATCTTCTACCAGCGCAGCGGCACGGGCTGGGAGGTCATCGTGGACGAGCTGCCGCTCTAGGCGGTCTTCCGCTCGAGGCGGTCGACGCGCGTGGTGAGCACGTCGATGTCGGTGCGGAGCTTGCGCGTCTCGGTGCCCGCGGTGTCGATGAAGTGGTCGAACCGGCTCTCGAGACGGCCGAGCCGCGCGTTGGTCTGGTCGAGCCGCATGTTGGTCTGTTCGAGCCGCGAGTTGGTCTCTCGGATCAGGTCGGCCAGAGTGGCGAACCCGGTCTCCATGATGCGCTCGAGGCGGGCAAAGCGATCGTCGTCCATGAGTGAAGGTTAGCACGGAAGAGGGATCTGGCGGACTACTTCTCTCCGCCACCGGAGCCGGAGCGGGAGGACACGCACATGCAGGGCTCCTCGGCCGTGGCGTCACAACCGCTCGAGGTCGCGTCGGGGCCGTAGGTCTCGTCGCAGTACTCCTCGCAGCTCTGGCGATCCCACATGACGTCTACACACACACCGAAGGTCCCGTCGTCGAAGCACTGGACGTCGCCGGGCGTGCACTCCACCATCTCACCGTCGATGATGCCGTACATGCACTGGCACGGATCCTCGGCCTCCGCATTGCAGCCAGGCGAGATCCAGTCGCTGCCGTGCTCCGCGACGCAGCGCTCGTTGCAGTCCTGGTAGGTGAAATCGACGCCATCGATGCACACGCCCACGGTCATCTCGTCCGCGCAGATCACCTCGCCGACGTCGCAGTGCGCCATGATGCCTTCCTCGATGCCGTACTCGCACTGGCAGGGGTCCTCGGCCTCGGCGTTGCAGCCGTTCGAGAACGCGTCGATGCCGTAGAGCTCGTCGCAGTACGCCTCGCAGTCCTGCGGAATCCAGTCGTCGTCGCAGAACACGACGGTCCGTTCGTCCTGGCAGTACGCGTCGTTCGGGTAACAGGGGTCCATGTCGCCCTCGATGATGTCGTACTGGCACAGGCACGGCTCCTCGGCGGTGACGTCGCAACCGGCCGAGTACGCGCCGTCGCCGAACAACTCGGTGCAGCGTTCGTTGCAGTCCTGCCTCACCCACGCCTCGTCCTGGCAGATCTCCAGGGCGCCGTCGTCGGCGCACAGCATCTCGTCGCCGGTGCAGGGCGGTGGCGGATCACCGTCGCCGCCGCCGTCGCCGCCGCCGTCGGGCAGCGGCTCCTCGGGCGGCACGTCGGACCGGAGGTAGCACCCGATCAACCCCACGCCGACTCCCAGGACGAGGAGCATGGCGACCAGGATCGTCAGCGGGTGGTGACGCTCCTCCCCGGCGTCGTCGTCGGCCTTGCCCTCCTGGTACGCCGAGGGATACCTGGCCCCGTCATAGGTCTGGACCGGCTTCACCTGGAACATCTCGTTGCTCATCTCGTCCTCCATGTCCTTCAATCAAAGGAATAGGGGAATATCTTCAAGTACTGATCATAGTGCTTCTGGAGGAAGTGCCTGTTGCGCTCGTCCCACAGCGTGTTGCCGACCTCGTCCGCGATGGGGATCAGCATCTGCTCGTGGGCGCACAGGATGCCCGGCACCTCGGTCACCTTCCCGGTCATCTGCCAGTTCAGACAGCCGCAGAAGTTCGAGCAGCGGCCGTTGAACGAGCAGCCCTCGCACTGGGGCCGCGGGCTCTTGTTCTCCTCGATGAGCTGCTCGCGCCGCGGCGTGAGTCCCGTGGCCACGTGCCCCATCCGGAACCGCGCCGCGTCGGCGCGATCGGACACGAACTGCACGCAGGGATAGATCGTGCCGTCCGGCGCGACCGACAGCTTGCGTGCGCCGAAGTCGCAGGTCTCTCCGAGCCTGATGGGCGATCGCGCGTGGCTCTTGAGCTTCTCGTCGAAGAGCGTCATGTGGAAGTGCTGGCCCGTGCGGGCTTTGTCGATGTAGAAGCCCGCGAGCTCGCGGTAGCTCTCGCCCAGCGCCGCGAGCAGCTCGGGAGTCCAGTCCGGGTGCATGTAGTCGGGCTGGTGCGAGAAGAACCGGACCCCTCGGCCCCACAGGTACTCGATCGACGAGGACAGCCGGTCCACGATCTTCGGCGTGATCACGCCGACGACCACGGTGTGGGGGTTGTACTCGAGGATCATGTCGAGCTTGCGGTCGATCACCTCGAAGCTGCCGCGGCCGTCGGCGAAGAGCCGCTGCGCGTCGTGCGCTTCGCGGTCGCCGTCCAGCGACAGGGCGAACAGGATGTTGTGGTCGCGGCAGAACCGCAACACGTCCTCGTCGAGCAGCGTACCGTTGGTCGAGAGCCGGAAGTGCATCTGCGTGCCCGTCCTGGCTCCGACCTCGCAGGCGTACCGGGTGAGCTCCTGGATCATCTTGAACTTCAGCAGGGGCTCGCCGCCGAAGTAGGAGACGCAGGCCGTCGTACGACCGAGATCGACGGCCAGGTCCACGCCTCGCTTCGCCGTCTCGAGGCTCATGGTCCCCCGCTTCTCGTGCGGGGCGTAGCAGTAGATGCAGCGCAGGTTGCAGGTCGTGGTCAGGTGAAGGACGATTTTCATGGCCTCACATCCTCTTCAGGCAAGGTCCGGGCCAGCGGAGTCGATGCCGATCCGGCCAGTGTTTTCCCGCGATCTGGTCGGGGCGGATGATCCGCGATGCAGGATCGTGTGCCACGATGGGCCACGGGGTGCCACGCCCGTCCGTCAGGGCGCGCCCGCGTCGGGATGAGCTGACGCGTACGGGTTGCCTCCGGGCGCCACGTTCTCGACATCGTGAGCGTGAGCGTCGGGAGCAGCGCTCAGAGACGCGGCCGGGCCAGGAGACGAGTCAGTCGAGGCGTCGGGAGGGGGAGCGGGAAGGGGAGCGGGTCTGTGTCGCTCGAACCCCGGCTCGGACACGCCACCCGGGTGCTCCGGGATGCCACCCGCCGGGTTGGCCCAACGAGAGGTATTGCTACACGCGCAACAGAGCACGACGGCCGCGGCCGAGATCACGGCCCGACTCGAGAGCACGTCACAACTCCAGGCCGTAGTACGTGGCGAGCAGCTCCTTCGGCTTCTCGAATTGCTCGAGGGTCTCCCTGAATGCCGCGCAGACGAAGCCAGGCTGCTCGCACCCGTGGAGCACCTGGAATCCCAGGGCGAAGATCTCGGCCTCCATCGCGAACGACAGCGCCCGATCCGCATCGGGCGAGGTCTCGAAGCTCGCGAGCTGGGTTGCCGGCAACGCGATGGTCGAGAGCTCGCTGGCTCCGAGCACGACGTCCAGGAACGCGGCCGGGTGGTCCTCGCGGAGAGCACACGCCGCCTTGAACACCTCGACCACCGAGTCGCCCGTCCCGGTCGGCTCGAGCTTTCGACCCGCATCGAGGAACCTCGGGACATCGGGCCAGCCGAGCGCCTGGCAGACGCCGGCCGTGAACCGGTAGTAGTCCTTCGCGTCGCGCGTCTCGACGGCGAGGCCCTTGTCGGCGACGACCTCGATGATCCGGCGGAGTCGGAGGCCGGGGTGCAGGCTGTCCCACCGCAGACCCGGACGGAGGTGCGCGAAGCACGGGTGGAGCGGCGTGAACAGCGCGAGGTCGCACGCGGCGAGGAAGGTCACGAGCGGACCCTCGCTCGCGGGTCGCCGGCCCACGAGGGTCTTGTCGAATCGCGCCAGCGCCGTGAGCTCGACCGCCGAGCCGCGGTAGTACGGTGTCGTGTCGAGCTCGATCCCGGCCTTGGCCGCCGCGCGTTCGAGCTGCATGAGATACAGGGATGCTGCAGCCCTCGCCGCGCTCTTGGCGATGGCTCGCGTGCCCAGCGGGAGGCCCGCCTCGAGCGGGCACGCCGGGTCCTCCGGATTGGCGCCCTTGGGGATGGAGACCGCCAGCGCGTCGGACCCGCCGATCCACTTATCGAGGAGAGCGAGGTGCGTGTGGGCGGCCCGGAGCGTCAGCTCGGACTCGCCGCTGATCACGCCGAGCGCCTTGTCGAGCGAGACCCACGTGCGCAGCGACTTGATCAGCACCTCGAGCGACTCGGCACCCGGCGCACCCGACTTCACCGCGGCGACCCACTCCCCGAGGTTTGCCTTGAGCCAGGGCAGGAGAGGGACCTGGAACTCGAAGTCCGGGAAATGCGTGGTGAGCCGCAGGCAGGCGTTCTGGAGCAGCTTGGCCAGGGCCTGGAGCGCCTGGAGCTGGTAGAGGCCACCGGGCGTCCCGATGGCCTGGTACCAGAGCAGGAGCTCCTCGGCCCGCCGTGCGCTCCGGGTGACGGCTTTACGATCACCGCGCCCCAGGCTCGCCGCGTCCGCCTCGGGGTCCGGCAGGTGAGCGCCGGGTTCCGAGTCGAGGGAGCAGTACAGGATCGGGAACAGTGTCTCCTCGAGCAGTCGTTCGTCTTCTTCGGGATCGGTCCGGGGGACCAGCTTGGCGTTCGTGCCCATGGAATTTCTCTATAGGGCTCCCGCGGACGGGTCAAGGGGAGTATGCTGGCGCCCCATGAAAAGACGACTCCTCATCACGGTCTTCCTCGTCGGCTGCGCGCACGGAGCGATGGGGGTCGCGCCGGTGACCGAACCCGTCCGGGACGCCTTCGTGCAGCCCTCCCGTCCACCCGTCCCACTCGCGGACGGGGTCGTCAACGCGATGCTCGAGCCCGGCGACGACACCGACGAGGGTGGACGGTTCGCCGATACATACCTCGTGCATCTGGACCGAGACGAGCGGATCAGGGTGTGGGTCGGCTCGCAGATGCTCGACACGATGCTCCGGGTCCGCGGTCCGGGGGGAGTCGATCTCGACAACGACGACTTCGTGCCTGGCTCGCTCGATCCTCTCATCGAGGTCGCGGCGCCGGAGCAGGGCGACTTCCTGGTCCAGGTCACGGCCTTCGCACCGGGGCAGGCCGGTCCGTACGACGTCGGTCTCCAGCGGCTCGATCCAGCGGTCGGGCCGACCGTGCAGGGCGAGACCGACCAGCTCCTCACCATCACGCCCGGGGGTGCGGGGCCGGGTATCGCCGCGGGGGCGAGCCTGTGGCTGGACGTGCGGGCCGGCGAGCGGCTCCGGATCCGCGTGAACTCCGCCGAGTTCGACACCACGGCCGCGGTGTTCGCTCCCGGCGGCGAGGTCTGGATCAACGACGACGGTGGCGACGCCGGGCCGGACGGCACCGAGCGGCCGCTCGACTCCACGCTCACGCTGGTGGCGACCCGGGCGGGCCTCTACCACTTGCTGATCGCGCCGTACCGCGGCATGGGCGCGGGCTCGTTCAGGGTCCGGGTCACGAGCCGGCCGCCCGTGGTCCTCGCGCCGGGTGAGGCGGTGCCGAGCGTCGGATTCGCGGGCCGTCGCGGCGAGGGGCGGATCCTCGGCCTCTACGCTGGGATCTCCGATTACGCGGACCGGAGCGACCTCTACGCGTGCGCGGACGACGCGACGCTCCTCGCGCGGGCCTTCCGCGAGCGAGGGCTCCAGTCGCCGGAGCAGCAGATCGTGCTCACCGATATCAACGCGAACGTCGCCGCGTTCACTGCCGGCCTCCAGCAGCTCGCGTCGCGGTCCACGCCGCAGGACGTGGTCGTCATCTTCTTCTCCGGCCACGGCGGGACCGAGCCCGTGGCCGAGACGGACCGGGCCGACATCGACGGCACCGACGAGACCATCGTCCTGTATGACAACTCGCTCCGTGACAACGAGGTGGTGGCGCTGATCGACCAGATCAACGCGGACCTGATCATCCTCGCGCTCGACTCGTGTCACTCGGGGGGGTTCGCGCGCGACTTCCTGACCCGTCCCGGCAGGATCGGGCTGTTCTCGAGCGACGAGGACGTGTTGAGCGACACGGCCCAGCCGCTGCTGGCCGGAGGCTACCTCTCCTGGACGCTCCGGCGGGCCGTGCTCGGGGAGGCGGACTTCAGGCCCACCGACGGGGTGCTCTTCGCCGGCGAGCTGACCGACTTCCTGCACCTCGGGTTCGTCCGCCATAACGAGGAGATCAACAGCGAGGGCGGCACGGCACCGATGCAGTGGCTCGTGGCGCAGCGCGGGTCGATCACCTGGAACGACACGCTCTGGCTCTACCCCCGCGGTCCGGACGGCGAGCTGCTCCCCGTGCCCGACATCGCCCTCGACAGCGCCCCGCCCTCCGGCGGCAGGTGATTCTCACGTCTCCACGCACAGGCTGCGGTAGTCGATCCGATCGAAGGCGAGGTCTTCTTCTGTGAGGTCGCCCGCGACGAAGCGGCCGAGCTCGAACACGCCGATGTCGTGGTGCCGGGCCGAGTCGCCCCAGCACCGGTCGGCGTAACGCAGCCAGTCGAGGCGCGAGTCGCCGCACGTGACCCACGGGTCGTACGAGCTGGCGAGCACCGAGTCGTGGCACGCCGGGTTGACGGAGACGAAGACGCTGCGCGGGTCCACGTCGCCCTGCTCGGCGCCTCGGACCCTGAAGAGCTCGGGCCTCCGCGGCCTGCCCGGTGGGTCGGCGGCTCCGACGTTGGTCGTGAAGATCGCCTCCGAGATGAGGAGCCTCGTCTTCTCGGCGACGAGCGGCTGCGCCACGAGGCGCGCCACGTGGGGGCTGGTCTCCCACTCGCCCCACCCGCCCGCGCCGCCGCCGTGGAAGGTGTTGTAGACGTCGCGGGTCAGGCCGAAGAGGTTCTTCATCGCACCGGTGATGACGCCCCAGTGCGCCTTGAGCAGGTGGAGGTTCACGAGGTGGTCGCAGTCGATGAGGAGCCGGGGCACGGCGACTTCGCGGTCCGTGTCCGGCGGATCGAGGAATACCTCCGGCGGGAAGACGAAGCTGGTCTCGGACAGGTCCGCGTACGACACCTCGCTGCCGTGGAGGTACCGGACGTCCGGGTACCGATCACTGCAGTACCGTCCGACGTGGCCCATGAAACCCCTCGACGGGTCGCACACCACGATGTTCGGCTCGGCGAACCCGCAGTGCTCGACCAGCCCGCGGATCACCGCGCAGATCATCTGGCCCGTTGTGTTCACGACGGACGGCTCCGCATCGGTGTTGAAGTTGGCCTTGATGAAGATGGTGTCCTCGGCGGGGCTCCGGACCACGGGGAAGAGCCGGCGCCACGCCTCCGGCGGCGCGGCCCCGGCGAGCTCGGCGACACCGAGGTCCAGCATGGCCGTCAGATGATCGAGATCGATGAAGTCGTAGTACGCGTCGACGTTCCGGTCCCACGTACTGACCCGCGGGTCGAAGACCCGGACGACGCGCCGCCGGATGTCCTCGTGGATCGGGATCTCCGGGACGTCTGCGATCGGAGGCGGCTCGCATCCCGTCCGGATTGCTCCCGGCCCGTCCGCGCACCCCGGCGCGAGGACCGCGATCCCCGCGGCCGCGGCGACAGAGCGCTCCAGGAACTCCCTCCTGGTAATGGTCCGGGACGGTACATCGCACGACCTGCTCGTGTGTTGCTCGTGTTCGCCCATCGTGACCTTCAGTATCCCCCGTGGTAGTGGCATGCCTTGCAGTCGAGGGGTGCGATGAACCCCTGCCCCGGATGCGAGCTGGCGTGGCACCCGGCTCGGTAGCAGTCCTGGTCAGGGAGGTGGTAATAGTCCCGGGCCCCGTTGAAGCCGTGGCACCCGACGCAGTCCGGCTCACGGCTGTCCGGCCCGGTTCCAACGCATTCGTCCCGGGTGTGGCAGGTGAAGCAGTCGGACCGCTTCCAGCCGCTCTCCTCGTCGTTCAGGTGGTTCTCGACCGTCAGGATCGGTGGCTCCGGACCGGTGCAGCCGGCGACCACCCCGGCGATGAGGACCGCGAGGACAACGATGCAGTGATCCAGCGATTTCGTCGTGATCGTCATGTGGTCTGAGCTGGTGCGTGTCCGGGCTAGGCCCCGCCGCCTGCCTCGACATCGTCCGCGGCGGACGCGCACCCGGGGTCGTCGTGGTCGATGAGGGTGTCGCCGTCGTTGTCGAACCCGTCGTTGCACTCGGTCTCGCCGAACCCGACCTCGGTCGACCCGTGTGAGCAGTCGGGGTCTTCACCGTCCGTCCAGCCGTCGCGATCGTTGTCGACCAGATCGGCGCAGTTCGCCGCGGGGGGGGATTCGAGGGCTCGGGCCGAGGCGCACTGCGGATCGTCGGCGTCGGTCCTTCCGTCGTGGTCGTTGTCGAGGCCGTCGTTGCACTCGAAATCGCGGTACAGACCGATCTCTCGATCGCCGCCGAAGAAGCAGTCCGGGTCGGCCATGTCGGTCCACCCGTCGCCGTCGTTGTCTGCCCGGTCGTCGCAGTTCGGCAGGTCGAACTCGCTGTCGAACGGAGTGGTGCACTGGGGGTCCGCCCGGTCGATGTCCCCGTCGCGGTCGTTGTCGATGCCGTCGTTGCACATGCCGCCGCCGAAGAAGCCGGACTCCTCGCGCCCGAGGCCGCACTCGGGGTCCTCGATGTCGATCCACCCGTCGAGGTCGTTGTCGCGGCCGTCGAGGCAGTTGCCGATGAGGTGCGACTCGCGGTCGTCGAGGGCGTTGTCACAGTTCATGTCGGCGCGGTCGATCATGCCGTCGCCGTCATTGTCCCGCCCGTCGTTGCACTCGGTGCCGCCGAAGCCGACCTCGAAGTCGCCGCCGTCGCAGTCCGGGTCCCCCTCGTCCACCCACCCATCGCCGTCGTTGTCCCGCCCATCGAGGCAGTTGGGGCCGACGTCCCTCACCTCGCGGTTGTCGAGCGCGTCGGTGCAGTCGGGGTCGCCGCGGTCGACGGCACCGTCGGCGTCGTTGTCTCTCCCGTCGTTGCACTCGACCTCGCTGAAGCCCATCTCGTCGTGACCGCCGAGGAAGCAGTCGGGATCCTCTGCATCGGTCCAGCCGTCGCGGTCGTTGTCCGCGCCGTCCGCGCAGGCATCGACCGCCGGTGCCTCGAGGTCGTCCGAGCCGGACAGGCAGTCGGTGTCGGCACGATCGATCGCTCCGTCATGGTCGTTGTCCACGCCGTCGTTGCACTCGGCGGTTCCGAGGCCGACCTCGTTCCTCCCTGTCGCGCAGTCCGGGTCGTTCGCGTCAATCCATCCGTCGAGGTCGTTGTCGAATCCGTCGTCGCAGTTGCCGCTCGCCGCCTCGCGGTTGTCGAGGGCGTTGTCGCAGTCGTCATCGCCGGCGTCGGTGAAGCCGTCGCCGTCGTTGTCCACGCCGTCGTTGCACTGCGAGACACCGTGGCCCATCTCGGTCACGCCCCGGAGGCAGTCGGGGTCCTCGTCATCGGTCCAGCCGTCACTGTCGTTGTCCAGACCGTCACCGCAGTTCCCGCCCGCTGCTCCTGCCTCGGTGTTGTCCCATGCGCTGATGCACTGGGCGTCGTCGGCGTCGATGTCGCGGTCTCCATCGTTGTCCACTGCGTCGTTGCACTGCGTCCCACTGAAGCCGATCTCCGAGTCGCCGAACATGCAGTCCGGGTCGTCGCCGTCCACCCAGCCGTCGCCGTCGTTGTCCTCGGCGTCCGCGCAATCGGCCGCCGCGGTGTCCTCCTCGGCGTTGTCGAGCGCGCTCTCACACTCGGCGTCGTCGGCATCGATGTCGCCGTCGTCGTCGTTGTCCCTCCCATCGTTGCACTCGGCCGGGCCGTTCCCGATCTCGTCGTCGCCGATCAGGCAATCCGGGTCGTCGCCGTCCACCCAGCCGTCGGCGTCGTTGTCCAGCCCGTCGCCGCAGTTCCCGCCCTCGCCGACCCCCTCGGTGTTGTCGAGCGGGGCGAGGCAGTCGGGGTCGAGGCGATCGATCTCGTCGTCGAGGTCGTTGTCGAGACCGTCGTTGCACTGGGTCATGCCGAACCCCACCTCTTCGTCGCCCACGGCGCAGTCGGGGTCCTCGTCGTCGATCCAGCCGTCGTCGTCGTCGTCGAGGCCGTTCCGGCAGGCCGGGGCGCCGGGGCCAGCCTCGGTGGGATCGAATGCGTCAGTGCAGTCGTCATCGGCCGCATCGATGTCGTCGTCGCCGTCGTTGTCGAGACCGTCGTTGCATGCCGAAGGGCCGAAGCCGACCTCGCGCGCACCGGTGATGCAGTCGGGGTCGTCCATGTCGGTCCAGCCGTCGCGATCGTTGTCCAGGAGATCATCGCACGTGCCGTGGGCGCCGACCGCCTCGGAGTTGTCGAGGGCGCCGAGGCAGTCGTCGTCGTCGGTGTCGATGTCCCCGTCGCCGTCGTTGTCGAGGCCGTCGTTGCACTCAGTAGTACCGAATCCGACCTCGACGACGCCGGCGGCGCAGTCGGGATCCTCGGCGTCGGTCCACCCGTCGCCGTCGTTGTCGCGCCCGTCGTCGCAGTTCCGGCCGATCACGCGCGCCTCGACCGAGTCGAGCGCGCTCGCGCAGTCGGGGTCATCGGCGTCGATACGGCCGTCGCGGTCGTTGTCGAGGCCGTCGTTGCACTCGGTCACGCCCAAGCCATCCTCCGAAGCTCCGAGGAGGCAGTCGGGGTCGTCGGCGTCGGTCCACCCGTCGTCGTCGTTGTCCAGGCCGTCGCCGCAGTTTCCGCCGGCTCCCGAGCTCTCGGTGTTGTCCAGGCCCGAGAGGCAGTCGGGATCGCGGCTGTCCACGCGGCCGTCGCGGTCGTTGTCGAGTCCGTCGTTGCACTGGATCGATCCCCGGCCGGCCTCGATGTTTCCGACAATGCAATCGGGGTCGTCGAGATCCGTCCAACCGTCGTCGTCGTTGTCGGTGCCGTCGTCGCAGTTGCCGGCCACGCTTCCGCGCTCGGAGGGAGAGAGTCCGGTGGCGCAGTCGGGGTCCGATGCGTCGGTGCGACCGTCGAAGTCGTTGTCCACCCCATCGTTGCAGACCGCACCGCCGAAGCCACGTTCGGTGCTCCCGATCAGGCAATCGGGGTCGTCCACGTCGACCCAGCCGTCCGAGTCGTTGTCGCGGTCGTCGTGGCACCCGTCCGGACCGGCCCCCGCGACCTCGCTGCTGTCGAGGGCGTCGTCGCAGTCCTCGTCGGCGCCGTCGGTGCGGCCGTCGGCGTCGTTGTCACGACCGTCGTTGCAGACGAAGCCGCTGAACCCCACTTCCTCGATGCCGACGAGACAGTCCGGGTCGTCGGCGTCGATCCATCCGTCGAGGTCGTTGTCGCGGCCATCGCCACAGTTCGCCACGCCGCCGGTCTCGTCGTCTTGCGTCGCCAGGACACAGGCCCCGTCCTCGCGGTCGATGTCGCCGTCGTGGTCGTTGTCGATACCGTCGTTGCACTCGCTGGCGCCGAACCCAGTTTCCACATCGCCCACCGAGCAGTCCGGGTCCTCGATGTCGAGCCATCCATCGAAGTCATTGTCGATGTGGTCGTCACAGTTTCCGGCATCTGGGCCCTCGACGTCGTCGAACGCGTCCGTGCAGTCGTCGTCGAAGTTGTCCACGAGACCGTCGCCGTCGTTGTCACGATTGTCGTTGCACTGGCTCTCGCCGAACCCGCTCTCGTGGTCGCCGTAGAGGCAGTCCGGATCCTCGGCATCGATCCACGTATCGAGGTCGTTGTCGCGCCCGTCGGCGCAGGTCGCGGGCCCCGGATCGCCGCCCTCGGCGACGTCGTATCCGGACTCGCAGTCCTCGTCCTCGGAGTCGATGCGGCCGTCGAAATCGTTGTCGCGTCCGTCGTTGCACTCGCGGGCGCTGAGCCCGACTTCCGCGACGCCGAAGAGACAGTCGGGGTCTTCCGCGGCGTCGGTCCATCCATCGAGGTCGTTGTCCTCGCCGTCGTCGCAGTTGCGGACGAGGTCGTCTCCTTCGGAATCGTCGAAAGCGTTGTCGCACTGCGGATCGAACGAATCGATGAGACCGTCGCCGTCGTTGTCCAGGTTGTCGTTGCACTCGGACGCGGTGAACCCGGACTCTCGGACTCCGGTCGCGCAGTCCGGGTCGGACCCGTCGATCCACCCGTCGAGGTCGTTGTCCTCGCCGTCGCGGCAGTTGCCACCCCCGGCCCCGGTCTCGTCGTCGTCGAGGCCGCTCTCGCAATCGATGTCGCGGTCGTCGATGCGTCCGTCGAGGTCGTTGTCGCGTCCGTCGTTGCACTCGGTGTCGCTCAGGCCGACCTCGCGAGCGCCCAACACGCAGTCGGGGTCCTCGGCGTCGATCCACCCGTCGTGGTCGTTGTCCGCCCCGTCTTCGCACTGGCCGACGATGCCCCCGTCCTCGGTCTCGTCGAGGGCGTCTTCGCAGCCCGGGTCCCAGGCGTCGATGAGCCCGTCACGGTCGTTGTCGAGCCCGTCATTGCACAACGAGGCGCCGTGCCCGACCTCACGATCGCGGGTCCAGCAATCGGGATCGAGCCTGTCGAACCAGGAGTCGTGGTCGTTGTCCACACCGTCGCTGCATTCCGGGGACACGACGAGGTCCACCTCGCTGTCGTCGAACCCGTTCTCGCAGTCCTCGTCGGCGGCATCGATGTCGCCATCATGGTCGTTGTCGAGCCCGTCGTTGCACTGAGTGCGGCCCATGCGCACCTCGGAGTCGCCCCATGCGCAATCGGGGTCCGCGGTGTCGATCCACCCGTCGTCATCGTTGTCGATTCCGTCCCGGCAGTTGGGCACGACCGGCGCGCCGGTCTCGCTGCTGTCGAACGCGTCGCTGCAGTCCGCGTCCTCGGCATCGATGGCGCCGTCGAAGTCGTTGTCGAGCCCGTCGTTGCACTCGGTGGGGCCGAAGCGGCGCTCGGCGAACCCGAAGATACAATCGGGGTCATCGCCGTCGATCCACCCGTCGCCGTCGTTGTCCCGGCCATCGGTGCAGGTCGCGGGGATCGGGTCGCCCGCCTCGTCGTCGCGGGCATGGGCGCAGTCCGGGTCATCACTATCGATGGCCCCGTCCCCGTCGTTGTCCTCGCCGTCGTTGCACTGCCAGAGACCCGTGCCGATCTCGTCTTCCTCGGAGGGACAGTCGGGGTCCTCGGCATCGACCCAGCCATCGTCGTCGTTATCGATCCCGTCGCGACACGCCGGCGGGGGGACCGAGTCGTCCTCGGCGTTGTCCATGGCATCGAAGCAACCGGGGTCGTCTGCGTCGCGGAGGCCGTCGTCGTCGTTGTCGAGCGAGTCGTTGCATTCGGTCCAGCCCCACATCGACTCCTCGAAGCCGTTGATGCAATCCGGGTCGTCCGCATCCACCCACCCGTCGCCCTCGTTGTCTTCTCCGTCCAGGCAGTTGGACGGGACGACCGAAGGCCCCTCGCTGTCGTCGAAGCCGTTCGTGCAGTCCTCGTCGAAGCTATCGACGCGGCCATCTCCGTCGTTGTCGATGCCGTCGTTGCACTCCAGGGGGCCGAAGCCGTGCTCTCCGTCGCCGTAGGTACACTCCGGATCGCGGAAATCGACCCACCCGTCCGAGTCGTTGTCGACTCCGTCAGCGCAGTCGACGGGGCTCGTATCACTGTCGGTGTCGGCGTCCGAGTCGCCGTCGCCGTCCGAGTCGCCGTCGGCGTCGCCGTCCGAGTCGCCGTCGGCGTCGCCGTCGACATCGGCGTCCGAGTCACCGTCGGCGTCGCTGTCCGAGTCGCCGTCACCGTCGGTGTCACCGTCCGAATCGCCGTCGGAGTCCGAGTCTGTATCGACGTCGGTGTCTCCATCGGCGTACTGATGGCCGTCGTCACACCCCTCGCATGCCCAGAGCACCCAGGTGAGCCCAAGAAGGATCGCGAACCGTGTCATCTCTGCCTCTCTCGCCATCCGTCGGCATGCGCGGCGCCGAGCGGGCCGTTTTCCGCGGTCGGATTGGTTGTTGTCGGGAAACGGCTCACTTGTGCCCGCTCGAGTGTTATTAAAGAGCATTGTACCTGGCGTCGTGCGGACCCGAAACGTCTGGAATCGGGGGCGCCCAGGCGCCACGGTTCGGGCAGATCTCGATGAGGAGGGCCGCGTGTCCGTCGATTGGCTCGTGAACTTCGATTGCCGCCCCAAGCGCGACCTGTCACCCCTCGGGATCTACCGGAGGCAACAGGTCCTCGAACGATTCGAGACGGTGTCGGCCATGACCAGGCGCGCGTGCCCGCCGGGTGGCATCACCGCCATCGAGCTGGATTTCTTTGAAATCACTCCACAAGGCCAGCCGCTGATCCGCACGATCTCGGCATCCGACGTGAGCGACCTGTCCGGGACGCTCGAGCAGTACGGGAAAGAGTGCGCGAGCTGTCCGGCGAACGTGCGGAGCGCAGCATTCGGGTGCTTCGGCAGCGTGCGGTTCCCCGTGACGGGGAACGCGGACCACTGGCTCATCTCGAACCTGCCGGAGCACATGACATCACCTGCGGGGAGCATGCTGGTCAACGTGATGACCCGCCTCGGGTGCGACGGGTCCGAGCTGCGCTGGATGCGCAGCAGCGGTGGACGGTACTTCGAGCTCGGAGAGTCGCCGAGACGGTCCTGGCGACTGCCGCGAGGGAGCTTCTCGCTGGACGCCGACGCGCTGTACGAGGCGATGTTCCTCACCAGCGGTACCGTTGGCATCGCGCCGTACCACGGCCTGCTGCTGTGTTACCTCGTGGGAGCGCTCGACGAAGTGTCGCTCCCCAGGTTCGTGTCGACCCAGGGAGAGCTCATACCCACGGGTTTTCGGTTCGAGCCCGGCATCGAGCGGGAGCCCTCGATACGAGACCTCAAGATGTTCCTCCTCGCGCTCTTCCGCGCAGGCCGGATGGGAATGACGCTCAGCATCCGGATGCCGCGTCGGCCGGCCTAGGAAAGGCTACAGGCTACAGGCTACAGACAACAGGCTTCAGTGCGAAAACCTGGCTTGACTCAGGCTCTGTTACTTCGCCTCGCGGGTGTACCCCAGAACGCCACAGATTGCAGCCACCGGAGCCTGTAGCCTGTAGTCTGTAGTCTGTAGCCTGTAGCCAGTCGGCGGAGCCGACGATCATGGCCCTGTGCCGCGGACTTGACCCGGAGTCGCGAGCAGAATAGCTTGCTCGATGCGAGATGGTGGCACAGCGGCGCATCGACGACCTCGATCGACCGAGGGAGACCCCGGCTGGGCAGCGGTACGGCGGTGATGCGTACGTGCTCCTGTACCGGCTCCCGCGCGAGGTCGTTGTAACCGGTGGGTTCGTCCCCCGCGAGCTCGAGGCGAGCTATCGCGGTGGGACGGGCGCCGTGCTGCTGGTGGACGCCGTGACGTCGGATGCGGGGCCGTGCCAGGAGCTCCTCTTCATCCCCGGCCGCTTCCAGCACGAGGATCGGGGGTACTACTCCGTGACCCGCGGGTTCGTCTCGACGGCGGCGGGGCAAGCCAGCGGGTGTTTCCGTCTGGGGCAACCGCTCGAGATCGCGGAGTTCCAACGCGAGCAGCGCGGGAACGTCGAGCGGGTGCGGGTGGAAGCCGAGGGGCGCACGGTCGCCGATCTCGCATTCGTCGCCGGGCGCTTCGGCCTCCCGATGACCACTGACTTCGTCCCCGCGGCGGCGCGCACCCTGCTGCAAGCGGTGAACGGCAGGGAGGTGTTCTCCACGGCGAGCGGCTCGGCCACGTTCCGGCGCGCCAGGTGCGTCGCGGCGACCTTCGATGGAGTGCTGTTCCCGGACCTCGCGCCCTTCGAGCCGCGAATGACCCTCGCCGTCAAGGGCTTCGACGTCGTCTTCTCCTGAGAGACCGCTGTCTCCGGCGCCTATGTACCGTCGCCGCGAGTCGGGACCTCGCCGGCGAGCGCACCCTGGAGGATCCGTTTCACATCGGCCGAGAAATCGGCGTCGAGCATCCACTCGACATAGCGCCGGTGGTCGCGGGCCAGCACGTCGAGCGGTACGCCCGAGTGCTTGCCGAACGACAGGCACGGCCTCCCGCCTTGCCAGACCACCTTGCCGTCGAGCGTGACCCTGTTGCCCATGCACAGTGCGGCGAGCCCCGCGGTGTCGGTGGGGATGGGCTCGGGGGTCGAGTCGCGGTAGCGCTCGAGCTGAGCCTCGATCACCTGGATCGTCGCGCGCACGTCCTCGATGGCGCCGTGGGCGCCGGAGTGCTCCCGGCCGCAGTAGAACCTGAGCGCCGAGCTCAGGTCCCGTCGCTCGAAGTGCATGAAGAGGCGGAGGCCATCGATGACCCGCACCCCGGTCGTGTCGAAGCCGAGACCGCAGCGCTTGAGCTCCTCGACGAGCAAGGGGATGTCGTAGCCGAGCACGTTGTAGCCGGCGATGTCGGCGCCGTTCATGAGCTCGACGATGTGCCGGGCGCACTCGGCGAAGGTCGGCATGCCGCGCACCATCTCGTCCGTGATGCCGTGGACCTCGGTCGCCCCTGCTGGAATCGGTACCCTGGGGTCGATGAGCCCGGTGATCCAGCGGCGCGGGCGGTGGTCCGCGAAGACCCGGACCGCGGCGAACTGGACGATCCGGTCGGTCTGGACGTTCGTGCCGGTGGTCTCGAGGTCGATGACCACCAGGTCGCGCTCCTCGAGGATGTCTTCCAGCAGCATGCCGAGGGCTCCCGCGCGATGTATATCAGGAGTACGAGCTCACGGGGGAGGAACTTTTCTGAAGTTGCATGAAAGTTCCTCCCCCGCGCCCCTCCCCAAAAGACTTCGCACAGATGCTTCGGAATACCAACTGGGGTCGATTGAAAAAACTGTGGAAAGTCTTTGTGGAAAGGGGTCCGGGGGAAACCACTTTCTTCAGAAAGGGGTTTCCCCCGTGAACGGTTACTATCAGGATTCCCGGGTCACGGCACCCCGGAGGTGGTCGCGTGCTGCGGCGGCCCGTCGATGGGCACGGGCGGGCCGAGGTGTCTGGGCTCGGTCCCCAGGACGAAGGCGTCGGCGAACGCCAGGGTCCTGGCTGCGTACTCTCGCACGCGGTCCGCGAGCGTCCTCCGGTAGCGGCGTCGATCGGACGCGAGACCCACCGCATCGATCCCGGCCTGTTGCGCGAGGAACACGCTGCGGTGGATGTGGAACGTCTGGGTGCAGACCACCGCGTCCCGGACGTGGAAGACACGGGCGGCGCGCTCCATGGTGTCCAGGGTGCGCTGCCCCGCGTAGTCGACGTACACGTCGCGGTCCGGCACCCCGTGCTCGGTGAGCCAGCGCCGCATGGCGAGGGGCTCGTTGTAGTAGCGGGTCCGGTTGTCGCCCGAGACGAGGATGCGGCGGACCTTGCGCCGGAGGTAGAGCTGTCGTGCCGTCTCGAGCCGGTCCACGAGCATGGCTGACGGCTCGCCGCGCGAGGTCACCGAGGCGCCGGGGACGATGGCCACGGTACGGCTCGGGATCGAATCGAAGGTCAGGAACACGCTCGACGAGGCCAGCCGCCGGACCAGCTCGCCCGAGGCCAAGAGAATCTCCAGGACCGACATGAGCACGCCCACGACGATCGAGCTGGTGAGCCAGAGCCACCAGCGGCGACGACCCCGCGGGCGGGGCGACCGACGTCCTACTTTGTCCTGTACAGCCGTTTCCATGGCTCGAGCTCGGTCCTGAGGAAGTCGTCGAGAGCGTTCTGGAGCGCTGTGGCCACCAGAGAGGCGCAGTGCTCCTCGCCGGCGGGGAGGCCGCCGAGCGCGTCGATGATGACCGACGGACCGATCGCACGTCTGGCCTCGGCCGGCGTCAACCCCTGGATCATGGTCGAGGCGATGCTGGCGCACGCGAGTGTCCAGATGCAGCTCCTCGGCACGTACCCGACCCTGGTGATGACCCCGCCCCGGACCACGAGGGAGAGCTCGATCGAGTCCCCGCAGGGGCGCGACGCGCCGCCCGTGGCGTCCGCGTGGTCCAGCGCCCCGAGGTTTCGCGGTCTGGTCGCGTGATCGACGAGTGTCGGCGAGAGCTCCGGACCTCCGGTGTCCCGTGTTGCCCCGTGCGCCGTCTCCGTCTCCCGGGCCGCCATGGACATCAGCATACGGGTCACGTGTCGTGGCGCAAGGGCGTCCAGGGCGGGGCGCAGTTCCGATGGCGTGACGTTTGTTTCAACCTGTGGCATCTGTCCACAACCATCGGCTCGCGGTAAATAGGAGACGTGACACGGGAGACCCCGAGCTTCAAGGGATGCCGACCCGCCTCAACCCGGGCGACGGTGGCGGCGAGGGGGGTGAGCCGGAAGACCGACACCGCCTGCGAAGTCGCGCTCCGGAGTGCCCTTTGGCGTGCGGGTCTGCGGTTCCGAAAGAATGTTCCCACACTTCCGGGCAAGCCGGACATTGTGTTTCCTGGCGCTGGGGTCGTGGTCTTCGTTGACGGGGACTTCTGGCACGGCCGGAACTGGGAGGCTCGTCGTGAACGGCTGGCCAAGGGCAGCAACCCCGGCTACTGGGTCTCGAAGATCGACCACAACATGGAGCGCGACCGACGAAATACGGAAACGCTGGAAGCTAATGGGTGGAAAGTGCTTAGGTTTTGGGAAACGACCATCCGCAAGGAAACAAACGTCGTCGCCGAGGCGATAATTGAGGTCGTGAGGGAACGAGGTGGTAGGAGCAAGGACCAGCAGAGCGGCGGCATGGGCGTCGCTTCCTGAGCTTGACCGTCAGGTCGGCTGCTCGTAGGTTCAGGATCGGTCATGAGCGCGCGGAAGGTCATTAGCCTATACACGGGAGCCGGAGGGCTCGACCTCGGGCTCGAAGCAGCAGGCTTCGACCTGGCCGCCGCAGTGGAAATGGAAGCGACGGCGGTCAGGACGCTCAGGACCAACCGGGAGTGGAACGTCATCGACAGGGACATCCAGACCGTGAGCACTGCCGAGATCCTCGAATCGGCTGGGCTTCGAGAGGGGGACGCCGATCTACTCGCGGGTGGCCCTCCCTGTCAGCCCTTCTCCAAGTCCGGGTACTGGCACTCCGGCGACAGCCTCCGGCTCCATGATCCCCGGGCAGCGACCCTGGCTGAGTACCTGCGGGTGCTGAAGGACGCGAAGCCCAAGGTATTCCTGTTGGAGAACGTCCCAGGGTTGGCGTTTTCCGAGAAGGACGAGGGGCTGGAGTCGGTCCGCCGGACCATCGACTCTATCAATCGCGAGGTGGGGACCCGCTACAGCTTCTTTGCGGCCCAGCTCAACGCGGTTCAGCATGGAGTTCCCCAGACGCGCGAGCGCGTGTTCGTCGTCGGACATCGCGACGGCGCCGACTTCGAGTTTCCCAAGCCTACCCATCGCAGGCCCGTCAGGACCAACATGACGAACGGGGGGCTCCAGCAAGAGCTGTGGGTCGAAGAGCTCGATCCCGAAGACGGTCTTGAGGCACCCCGCACCGCCTGGGACGCAATCGGTACCGTCCACCGTCGGGGCAACGGCGGGTACGACCCCGATACGGACCCGGAGCTACAACCTCGGGGTCGATGGGCTGGGCTACTCAAGAGCATCCCCGAGGGCCACAACTACTTGTACTTCACGTCTCGTGGTGGGGGCTCATACAACCTCTTCGGTTGGCGACGGCACTTCTGGTCGTTCTTGTTGAAGCTGGCCAAGAACCGACCGGCGTGGACACTCACCGCCCAGCCCGGCCCTGCGATCGGCCCTTTCCATTGGAACAGCCGTAGGCTGTCTTCGGCTGAGCTGTGCGCGTTGCAGACCGTGCCGAAGGGGTACCACGTCGTCGGGGACGCGATGGATGCTCATCGTCAGCTCGGCAACGCGGTGCCGTCGGCGCTAGCCGAGCTGTTGGGGCTCCAGATTCGACGAACGCTGCTCGGAGACCTCAAGGCGAACCCATGGAAGCTGACTCTGATCCCAAAGAAAGCTCGCAGAGCTCCTCCGCCCGAGGAGCCCGCCCCAGTCACGGACGAGAGGTACCTAGCGCTTCACGGCTTCCACTCCGCACACCCCGGCACGGGGATGGGGCGAGGCGCTCAAGCGCGGCCAGAGGCCGAGCGCGTCTGACGCTCGCTTTCTATGAGGGCTGTAACAGCAGCTCTTCGACCCGATCGAACCAGGGGTCACCTTCCACGTAGACCTTCTCGGAAAGGTGACCGAGGCATCTCTCGTGCGGGGGAATCTTCGTGGTGGAACAGAAACGAAACTCCCATGCTTCGGTGACGGGGTGGAGACAGGCGGCGAGCACCTCGAACTCCTCGGGGCGGTAGTACCGCGAGCATGGGTCCTTCTTCGAGGCGCGTGTCTTCTGGAAGTCCACCTTGATGCGACCTGCGCTCAGGCGGCGGAGCACGTTCTTGCACTCGATCCGAAAGTCATGTCCCTGGAAGACGACCTCGAAGTCGGGCATGCCGTCCTGGTCGATGTGCCGAACCTCGTCAACGCCGGGCACTGTGGCCAGATGATCCCGGAGGTGGTGCTCGGCAGCGCTACCCCTCACGGCGACCTTGAGACGGAACGCGCCGTCGATCAGGTCGAGTATCTGGCGGGCGGACAGCCCAAGCTCCAATTCCAGGGGGTGCGGCGCGACGACCACGTCCGGGCTGCGTTCGTCGGCGAGCCGGTCGATGAGCAGTAGCCGCTCGCCGGGGTCCATGCTCGACGCGATCCGTTCAAGCTGGACGTACCGTAGGAACCGGTCGGGCTTCAGCCCCAGGAGCGTCTCGGTCTGAAAGCTCACCCGAGGCATGGGTCGTTTCCGACGGGCTTCCGATCGAGAACGCTCCCATCCTACCCAACCGGTTCGGTGGATCTCCTCGACGTGCTCGTCCTTGAACTCGACCGAGGACGAGAACCATGTCGGGTTGTGCATTGCGGGGTCCACCGCCACGATGACCCTCTCTTCGAGATGAACCCCGAGCATGAGGGTCACTCTGTGCGGCTCGTCGGCGACATAGAGGTAATGGTAGCGGTCGAAGTCGGAGCCGTATTTGATCTGGAAGCGATGCTCGTCCTCGGGTCGCCCCCCCTGCCGATACTTGTTCGCCGTGAAGGCGTAGCAGACCAGGTCGAGGATCTCGCCGGTCGGCGTCGCCGCCCGGTACTCGAACGGCGCGGTATCGGGTGACGGGGTCTTGATGATCCGGGCGCCCGATGCCTCCAGAGCCTCCGCGACGAAACTGACGATCCCCTCGCGACCGTGGACCTCGTAGCGCTCCATGCGTCCAGATCCTACGGTGATCCCGCTTGGACGCAAGTTCGGCTCAAAGAGCTGCCCGTCGGCCCGTGCGGTTCGACGCGCACTGCTAGCATTGGCACACGAGGAGTTGACTGTGGACGACGTCGTCTACGAGACGGTGAAGCGCGCCATGAAGTACCGTACGTGGAATCAGGACCGCTACCCCGCGGCGATCTCGGCCGTGCGCTCGAGGTGGTCGCGGAGCAAGTGCTCACGCCCTTCGTGGAGGTGCGCGACGGCCTCCCTCGTGCTCTCGCTCTGTTCAGCCAAGGGCCCCCCCATCGGATCATTCCCCAGCATCGTGAGGCATGCGTGGCGCCGGCGTGTCAGGACAATGTGACGCTCCACCGAATCTCACGGGACGACCGACGTTCCACCATCTCAGGTCGGTGCCGGAGGCGTCGCGGTCCCTGGCGGTGGCTCCTCGACCGCCGCGCCCGGCTTGCCGTAGAGCGCGTTCAGCTCGAAGGCGCTCGCCAGCGCCGGTCGAGACAGCTCGTTCGCCGCGGCGCGGGCCGCACGGCGCGCGTCACGCGTAAGCTCGACGATCAAGCCGTCGATCAGGTCCAGGCGTTCGGTCTCCTCGGGGGTCCCGGGCCGGCCGGGCCGTTGAGCCGCCGCCGCTCGGAGCTTCGCGGCCGCGCCGCTCAGAGCGGCGACCGCTGCCGGCCCACCACGTTCCGCCACCACCGGAGCGACCGCGGGCAGCGACAAGGCCGCACCGATCTGGTCGCACTGGTTCGCCAGGGTGTCGGCGTCAGCGCCGGATCGCTGGGTCTGGTTCAGGGTGGTATTCACCTGACGGATCGTCTCCTCGTTCCCCGGGCGCTGCTCCAGACGTCGCACCGTTCCCTGGAGGACGCTACGCCCCGTTCCCCTGGCTTTCTTGCCTTCGCTCATCGCGTCCAGGTAGCTCTTCGAGGTGGTCTTCCGTTCGCCCTGAGCCGACTCGCGGTCGACACCTGCTTCGACCAACATGTCGCAGGCCTGTTTCAGGTCGTCCTTGTCCCCGGCGTCGAACCCCTGGGCTCCGAGCTCCGCCTCGTAGCGCTCGAGCTCCTTGAGGGTGACGCGTCCCTGCTTCAGCGTGTCTTTCGAGCCGAAGTTCCGGCCGGTCTTGATGTACTTCTGGCGTGTGCCTGCCGGAAGGGTGTTCAGATCCACTGCCATCTCGGTCTCCTCTCTCGAAAAGGTGTGTGGGACACTTTTCAGGTAAATGATTCTCGACGTCAACAGAAAAGGCTGGAGCACGGGTGGGAACGCTCAGATGACACCTGGGCAGCAGCGCATCACATCGAGGCACGCCGTGATCCCGCCGAGGCATGCCGTGATCGCGCCGAGGCAACCAAAAACCATGCCACTGCAAAGGGAAAACGCGCCTCAACAGGCTGACGAAGCGCCTCGGCAGGCGACGATCACGCCTGCGGCCGGCCGAGTCACACCGATGCAACCGAGACCCACGCCAATGCGGCCAAAAATCATGCCACTGCAAAGGAAAAACGCGCCTCGGCACGCCGACGTAAAGCCACGGCAGACGACCGTCAACCGCCTCCCCCCACTCCAGGGAGCCGCGCTCGTAGGACGACGGGCTCAGCTCCTGAGCGTTGCGACCAGGCGCAGGGGGTGGAGCAGCAGGTCGAGCGCGGCGGTGATGCTCGGCGCCACCACGTCGGCCTCTGCGATCGCCGCGCTCGCTGCTCCCTCCTCGTGCATCACGACCACGCCGAGCGCGGCCGAGCCGAGCATCGAGCGGTCGTTCCGGCCGTTGCCGTAGCACGCGGTGTGCGCGGCCCCGAGCGCCTCGACGAACCGCAGCTTTGCTTCCGCCTGGTTGCCGGGGGGCAGGACGTCGATGGAGCAGCTCGTGCCATCGAGCTCCTGCCGTACGCGGCCGAAGGTGTCTGCCGTGACCACGTGCACGTCGACCACGCGAGACAGCGCCTCGAGCCGTTCGGCCACGCCGTCGATGAGGTGCCCGTCCACGGCCATCGTCCCGTTGAAGTCCAGCACGACGTGGTGCAGCTCGATCGTCCCGAAGTCGGGGATGTCGATCGTGATCATGGAGTCACCTCCAGCGCCGCGGCCGCGTCCAGGAGCGCGCGCCTGATCTCGGCCGGCGCTCCGGACGCGACAGTCCGGAGCGCGGTGACGAGCACGCTCCGGTGGGCCCGCGCGACCTGGTCGTTCCGCGCGAGCGAGAGCAGGGCTTCGCGCGCGTCGTTTCCCGAGATCCTGCCGAGCGCCCGGATCGCTTCGCGCCCCAGCTCGTCCTCATCCCGGGAGGCGACATCGAGGAGCGCCGCGACCGCCCGTGTGGCCCTCATCTCGCCAAGCCGCTCCGCCGCACGGAGCCGGCGATCGCGCCGCTCGGCGGCGGCGCGGGCCAGGGGATCGGCCCCGTCGGCGGACTCGATGTCCTCGTCCACCACGCGGAGACGCGCGAGGAGCCTGCCTGCTGCCGAGTCGACGGCCTGCGCCAGCCGGCCGATCTCGTCCATCCCTGCCGGGGCGTCCGCGCCTTCGGGGGTCGGAGCGCTCGCCCGTTCGATCACGGTCTCCAGCAGGCGGCCGAGCGCCTCGAGGCCGCGCAAGACGACGACCGAGGAATCCCTCCGGTCGATGTCGACGTCGTCGGGGGCGAGGTCGAGCAGCTCCTCGGCCCTCGGCCTCGCGGCCTCGATGAGCATGCGGAACGCCTCGTCCCGCTCTGAGGTCGGTGCGTTGTCCACCGCGATCAGGGCCAGGTGCACGGCGCCGGCCACGGCCGTGGCCTGGTGGTCGATAGCCCGGCGATAGGCCGTGGCCGCGGCGTCGATGTCGTCCAGGGCCTCGTTCACGGCGCCCAGGCGCAGCAGGTCTTCGGGGTTCGAGCTTCGACCCCTGAGGTCGGTGAGCCACTGCTCGATCCGTCCCCGAGTCGCCCCGCCGTCCGCGGCGACCCGGGAAGAAAGGGCGGCCCTCGCATAGAAGAGCAGGAGCGGATCTCCCATCCCGGCGGCGCGCACGAGGATGTCGATCGTGGCCGGGTCGGAGCTCAGCGCGGCCTCGCGGACCGCGTTCCAGGCATCGAGCGGATCGTGGCTTTCGAGGACGCCGCGCAGCGCGTCTGCGTCCCTGACCTCCATCGGACCGAGCAGGTCGGCGACGAGGTCTCGTTCCAGCGCGAGGCGTTTGCCTCCTCGTTCGTACATCGAGACGAGTCTGGAGGCGTTCTCCGCGGCCGGGCTCTCGGGGGCGAGCGCCACGGCGCGTCGCGCGTACCGTTCGTCGAGCATCATCTCGGCCCGGACCACGAGCCCCTCTGCGAGCACCGCCCGGACCCGATCATCAGAGGCAGATCCGGGGTGGTCACGCAGGAACCGCTCCATGTCCTCGGGCGCGCCCGACGCGATGGCCAGATCCGCCTCGAGTCGATCGATGGCGTCGAGCGCTTCGGCGCGGTGCATGCCGCGCGGATGGGCTTGCAAGTAGCTGCGCAAGGGAGAGACCTCCCCGGCCGAGCTGGCGCTCGAGAACTCCATGTCGTCGAGCCGACGCTCGACCCGTGTGCGTTCCTCGCCCTGGGGGAAGGCGAGGAGGTAGGCCCGGAGCCGCGCCGGCTCGTCGCTCGTGACGACCTCGGCGGCCTCGGCGCGCTCGAGGTGCTGCCGGGCCTCCCGTGCAGCCCTGCTGTCCGGATCGCCGTCGATGACCTGCCGGAGCGGCGCCGCGCCGCCCTGCTCGATGGCGCGACGGAGGCGGGCGAGGGCGCGCAGCTCGCGCGCCTGGTCGGCGTGGTCTCCCTCGGGGAACTCGGCGAGGAAGCGGTTGTACGAGGCGATGTCGTCGCCGCGCCGGGCTCGCTGGAACGCGAGCGCGGTCAGGCGCTCCCTGGCGTCCGCGGCTGCCTCACCCTCGGGGTTCGCGGAGAGGAACGCGCGGTATGCGTCCTCGGTGTCGCGTGTCGCTGCCCGCTGGAGCCCGGTGGCCCCGCACCCGGCCAGGGCGAGCGCTGCGACGATGATCCCGGTCTGCATGATCGTAGGGTTGCCCTGCGGAGGTTCATAGCCCCCGGCGTTGCGTGGGGTCAATACCGCGGATTGACGGGCGAGGTTCCGTAATAGGGGAGCAACTCCAACGTGAGCGTGAGCGTGAGCGTGAGCGTGAGCGTGAGCGTGAGCGACAGACGACACCAGACTCCTCGCAAGTTCCTCGAGCCTCGTCCAACCCTCGCGGTTCGATCTGTCGGGGGGGGGCATGGCGGCAACATCAGGCTTTTTTTCGAAAATTCGCTCACGCTCACGCTCACGCTCA
>Ga0233425_10002531_pt1 | contig 35603 bp, 32 predicted proteins | sample Watercolumn_Towu_2_FD_181712 | JGI IMG/M metagenome (GOLD analysis project Ga0233425, IMG submission 181712) | Freshwater microbial communities from Lake Towuti, South Sulawesi, Indonesia - Watercolumn_Towuti2014_140_MG | ecosystem: Environmental > Aquatic > Freshwater > Lake | place...
CATCACTGAGACTGTAGATATGGATTTGTCCGTCACCATCGCCGGTGTCCGCTTTCCCGGTTGCTTCATGAATGCAGCCGGAGCGCGCTGCGTGACGCGGGAGGAGCTGGAAGCTCTCGGCCGGTCCTGTACGGGTGCGATCGTCACCAAGTCGATGACGCTGGAGCCCCGCCAGGGTAACCCCGAGCCCCGGTATTACGGATTTCCCTCCGGGTCCATCAACTCGATGGGGTTGCCGAACCTTGGCTATCGCGCCTACGCGCAGATTATCCCCGATCTCAAGCGGTTCCAGAAACCCGTCATCGCCAGCGTCGCAGGGTTCGGCGAAGAGGATTTCGTCACGATTGCCGCCACGATCAACGAGTGCCGGCCGGACCTGATCGAGGTCAATCTCTCCTGTCCCAACATTCCCGGAGAGCCCCAAATCGGATATGACGCGGAAACCTCGGAGCGCCTGCTCAAGCGGGTGCGCAAGGTCGTGTCGGTCCCGATGGGTGTCAAACTGCCCCCCTATTTCGATCCAGCGCACCAGGAAGTGATGGCGCGCGTGTTGGAACGGGTCGGGGTGGACTTTCTCTCCCTCATCAACTCGGTGGGGAACGGCCTGGTGGTCGACCCGGAAAAGGAGGCGGTCGTGATCAAGCCCAAGGGGGGGTTCGGAGGGCTGGGAGGGACGCTGATCAAGCCGGTGGCGCTGGCCAACGTGCGAGCCTTCTGGAAGCTGTTCGCGGGGCGACTCCCGATCATCGGAACCGGCGGGGTGGTCAGCGGCGTGGATGCGTTCGAGCACCTCCTGTGCGGCGCCTCGGCCGTGCAGGTCGGCACCGTCCTGGTGGAGGAAGGCCTGGGGGTGTTTGAACGGCTGGAACGGGAGCTGGCCTCCGTGCTGGCCAGGAAAGGCTATGACTCTCCGGCTGCCTGTCGGGGCAAGCTGAAGGAACTGTGAGGACGGTTACCTTGACCCAAAACTCCTGGGCAGGAGACGTAACAGGAGGGCTTGCCGGAGCAGTTGGGCCACGTTGCGCACCCGCAGGCGTCGCATCAGATTGAAGCGGTGGACCTCGACCGTCCTGACGCTGATGCCCAAATGGCCGGCGATTTCACGGTTCGTCAGCCCTTGCGCCACGAGGCGCAAGATTGTTTTTTGTCGCGGCGTCAGGGCCTGCGTCGCGCCTTTTCTGGTTGTCCGGCCCTTCGACCTGCTCTTCTTGGTCCTGGTTCTCGCCATGGTCCGGTCCGCCTTTCCTTCTGGTGAGTCGCTGCCTCAGGGGCGAGATTAGCTTAACAGAATCTCCACGGACTGTAAATACCGAATCAGAACTTCTGGGGAGCCCCGATGATGATAAAGGCCCTTCGCCTCGTCGGCAGCCGCCAGCTTCTTGAGCGGCCCGTCCGCACCACGATTACGATTTGCGGGATTGCCTTAGGCGTCGCGGTCACCATCGCGATCCAAGCGGCAAACGTGGAGGTGTTGAAGTCGTTCGAGCAGACCGTCCTGGCGGTGGCAGGACGCGCCACGCTCCAAGTGACCGGCGGTGAGCTGGGGATGGATGAGCTGGTCATTGCTCAGCTCAGGCGGCATCCGGCTGTGCTGACTGCCTCCCCGGTGATTCAGCAGGGGGCCACCGTGGCTTCGGGGCCTCACCGGAGCGAACCTCTGATTGTGATGGGGCTGGACCTGCTGGAAGCGGCTGACCTCAAGGGGCTTCGCGTGACCGGCGGGTCTGAGCCCGAGCCACCCTTCGATGCGTTGCTTGCGCCTGACGCGATCTTTGTAGGCAGACGCTTGGCGTCCGACTGGAGCCTCAAAGTAGGGAGCAAGCTGGACCTGTTCGTCGGGCCGGCCCGCTACTCCGTCACCGTCCAGGGAATCGTGGAGGCTCAGACGGGCGTGCCCTCGGCCTGGGAGAGCATGGCGGTCATGGATATTGCAGCAGCCCAGGCGCTGCTCGGGCTGGTTGGACGGCTGGATCGCATCGACTTGGTGACCGAGCCGACCAGACCGGTCGGAGCCGTGGCGGAAGAGTTGCAGGCTCTGCTGCCTCCAGCCTTGACCGTCAGCCGCCCGGCTCGACGGAACGAGCAGGTGGAGCGGATGGTGAAGGCGTTCCAACTCAACCTCGTGACCTTGAGCGCGGTGGGATTGTTGGTGGGCCTGCTCCTGGTCTACAACACCGTGGCCTTTGCGGTGGTGCAGCGGCGTCGGGAGATCGGGATTCTCCGCGCCTTGGGCATGGGGCGCGGGCAAATCTGCGCGTTGTTCATGGGTGAAGCGGCGGTGATGGGGCTCATCGGCGGGTTTGCGGGAAGTTGGTTTGGCTGGCTCCTGGCAGGAGGGCTCGTGTCGCTCCTGAGCCGGACTGTGTCGGAGCTCTACGTTCCGGTTGAGACGCTGGCCGAGTCCTGGCTGTCCCTGCCGACAAGCAGTCTGCTGCAAGGGGTCCTGGTGGGGATCACGGTCTCAATCCTGGGGGCTTTCGTGCCCGGCCTGGAGGCGAGCCGGACAGCGCCGGCCCGGGCCCTTGCCCCGGGCGAGTATGAAGTGATGCAAAAGCTCAGGACGCCGCTGCTGGCTTGGACGGGCGGCGGAGGATTAATCCTGGCTGCCCTGCTTGCCCTGCCGGGGCCGGTTCATGGGCTTCCGCTTTTCGGATACGCCTCCGCCTTTTTGTTACTCGTGAGCCTCTCGTGTCTGTCTCCGCTGCTGATTCTGCTCTTGGACCGTCTCGTCTCCAGGGGGACAGACAGCGCGGCGGGAGCGGCGAGGGGGCGGTGGGGATCAGGCGCAATCAGCCGGGTGGCGGCCGGGCAGGTTACGCGGGCTCCTGGACGGAGCGCCGTCACCGTTTCGGCGTTGATGGTCGGGATCGCGATCATGGTGGGGGTCGGGATCATGATCCAGAGCTTCCGCCGCACGGTCGAGGTCTGGATCAATCAAACCGTCATGGCGGATTTGGTCGTGGCTTCTTCCTCCTGGCTACAGGGGGAGGAGAGCGGAATGCTGGCGAAACGCTTGCCCCTGTCCTGGACCGAGACCCTGGTCTCGATTCCTGGGGTCGCGGCCGTCGATCCGTACCGGCAACTGCGGGTGGAAATCCAAGGGAGGCCGGCGTCGCTGGTCTCACGGGACCTGCTGCTGCACGCAGAACGCAGCCGGTACCTGTTTCTGGAGGGCGGCTCGGTGGAGACCCTCAGCCGAACCGTTGCGGGGGAGGGTGTGATCGTGTCGGAAGTCCTGGCGAGGACGTTGGGTCTTAGTCTCGGGGGGCAGCTCCGATTGATGACACCGGCAGGAGAGCGGTCGTTTCCCATCACGGGGGTGTTCTATGACTATGCCACGGATGGAGGAAAGGTGGTCATGGACCGGTCCCTCTATCACCGCCTCTGGCAGGATGACGCGACGACCGTCTTTGGGGTCTATGTGGCGGCGAAGCAGGACGTCGGGCTGGTGCGGCAACGGATCATCGAGCGTCTGGGTGAGCTGGCCGGGTCAGATGGACGTCTGACTGTGCTCAGCAATCGGGAGATCAAGGAAGAGATCCTGGCGATCTTCGACCGGACCTTCCAGGTGACCCATGCGCTGGAGTTCATCGCAGTCGTGATCGCGCTGCTGGGGATCGTGAACACCCTGCTGACCTCCGTGTTGGAGCGTCAACGGGAATTGGCCACGCTGCGAGCGGTCGGGGCCAGCGCGCGGCAGGTCCGCCGCATCATCCTGTGGGAGTCATCCTGCCTCGGGCTGCTCGGCGCCGGGCTGGGGCTGGTGGGCGGGGGGCTTCTCTCGATCCTCCTCATCGAGGTCATCAACAAACAATCGTTCGGTTGGACTATCCAGATGATAGTTCCGGTGGGACTGTTGGCGGAGGCCGTCGCGCTTGCCCTGGCTGTGGCGCTGGTGGCCGGCTATTTGCCGGCCCGCTGGGCCGACCGGCAGGTTGTGGCGGAAGGCTTGCGGTACGAGTGAACCGTGAAATACGTGAACGGTGAAACGTGGGGGAACGGTCCCCAGCCCAGATCATGGCGATTAGGTGAAATTGCCCCCTATCTGCGGGTGTGAATACTCTATTCCATCTCCTACTCGTCGCCGATAAGGAATAGAGCAAAGGCGCGGTCAGTCAACCATCCCACAGATTTACCCAGAGGAGGGCATGATGGCACAGTCAGAAGTGGATGCGAGCTATGCGCGTTGCGTGACCAACCCCAAGTTCTTGGATCGTTTCTATGAGATCTTTACCAGGAGCCATCCGGACATCGGGCCGATGTTCAAGAACACCGATTTTGCCAAGCAAAAGATAGCGCTCCGCTCAGGGCTCTCCTTGCTGCTCATGCTCGAAGCCGGGAAGCCGTTTGCGGTAGAGACGTTGAATAAGATCGGCGCGACTCACGGTGCAAAGGGGAAGTGGAATGTGCCCCATAAGCTCTATCCCTATTGGATCGACAGTTTGATGGCCGCGGTCAAAGAGTGCGATCCGCAATTCAAGCCGGAACTGGAAATGTCGTGGAGGAACGTGCTGCAAAAGGGGGTCAACTACATCATCGCCCATGGATGAGAATTCATCCCGGCGAAGAGGTCTGTGATGACCACCAGCACGGTCCTCAACGGCGTGCTTGCCAGTATCGCGGCTGCTTATACCCTGCCGCCTATATCGCGCACCTAAGGCTCTCAAGAACAATCATCGCGCACAGACGTGGGCCAAGACCGATGCAGCAACCTGCGACAAGGGCAGAATCTTGTCCACTCCGCCCAGCTTGATGGCCTCCTTGGGCATGCCGAAGACGACACAACTGCCTTCATCCTGCGCGATCGTATAGGCCCCGGCCTTCTTCATCTCAAGCATCCCGGCTGCGCCGTCCCCTCCCATCCCGGTCAGGATCACGCCGACGCTGTTGGACCCCGCGTGCTTCGCCACCGAATGGAACATGACATCCACCGAGGGCCGGTGTCGGTTCACCGGCGGGTCTTGATTCAGCAGGACGGAATATCGCGCGCCGCTTCGGACCAGCGTCATGTGGTAATTCCCCGGCGCAATGAGCGCGTGTCCCGGCAGGACGCTGTCGCCGTCCTCCGCTTCCTTCACCGAAATCCGGCAGAGGGTGTTCATCCGGTCCGCAAAGGTCTTGGTGAATTTCTCGGGCATGTGTTGGGTGATCACGATCGGGGGCGTGTTGGGTGGCAGGACCTCCAAAAGTTCTCGAATCGCCTCAGTCCCGCCCGTGGAGGCTCCGATGGCGATGACGGTGTCGGTCGTCTTGAGCATCGCCGAAGCGTTCTGGGACAGGGCCGCCACCGTTGACGCGTCACGCTTCGCGGGTAACGCCCTCCCTCTTACCTTGGCACAGGCCGCCCCCTTGATTTTGGCGATCAGATCCTGCACCTGCTCTTCCATTCCCTCCCGCAGGTCGATCTTCGGCTTGGTAAAGAAGTCCACCGCTCCGAGTTCCAGCGCCCGGAGGGTCGTCTGACATCCCGACTCGGTAAGGGAACTGACCATCACGACCGGCATCGGATGCCCGATCATCAGTTTTTCCAGGAATGTGAGTCCGTCCATCCGAGGCATCTCGACATCCAGCGTCAGCACGTCGGGATTGAGCGCTTTGATCTTCTCGCGGGCGATGTAGGGGTCCTGGGCAATACCCACCACGTCGATCTGGGGGTCTTGGGAGAGCAATTCGGTCAGGAGCTGGCGCATGAGCGCCGAGTCATCCACGATCAGGACGCGAATCTTAGCCATAAGGACTCCCTGAAGAGCTTTCAGTTGTCAGTTAACAGTCATCAGTAGAACTGAAAACTGACCACTGAGAACCAACAACTTCTTCATGTGCCTTTCAGAACAGCGTCACCTCTCCGTCCACTGGCCGCTGGCGGAGAGAGGCCTGATACCGTTCTTCCCGCTCGAAGATCGTCTGGTTCTTGATTCGCTCGATCTTCTTCATCAGCACGCGGCCGGATTCCGTGAAGTAGTAGACTTTCCTGGGATAGACGTCCCCCAGGTCGGTCGTGATCGGTCGGAATCCCTCCCGTTCGAGGAACTCCAGTACCCAGGCTGCATTGGCGGCCCCGACATCCAGCATACCGTCGCAGATCTTGCCGCCGCCGAAGACCTTCACCTCCAGTCGGTCCTTGTGTCCCCCGCGTTTCAGGATCTCGTTGATGAGTACTTCCATCGCATAGCACCCGTACCGCGCTGATTCCCCCCATGGGTCGGACCGGCTATCCCCTTTGGGAACCGGCAGCATGAAGTGGTTCATCCCGCCGATGCCTAACAGCGGATCGCGGATGCAGGCCGAGACGCAGGACCCCAACACCGTGTAGACGATTATCGGGTCCCGGCTCACGAAATACTCGCCGGGCAGGATGCTCGCGATTTCGTGCGGGCACCGCTCGTCGCGCATCCGCCGGATGTGTGCAAACTCGTCAGGCGTGTGAGAGGCAATGGGCGAGAAGTCATGGAAAAAACTCTCGCTGCTCATTTGACGCCTCCGCCCAGGAGTTTCCTAGAGCCCATCATCTCGTGCCCCTAGCTTTCCTTCCGATAGATCGTGGGCGCCACAGTCCGAAATGGATGTTCCACCCACTGCAAGCTCTCCGAATGACCGATGAACAGGTGCCCGCCCGGCTTCAGGTAACGATGAAACTTGTTCACGAGCTGCTGCTGCGTCGCGCGATCAAAGTAGATCATCGCGTTGCGGCAGAAAATGACGTCCAGCGGGGCCTTGATGGGATACCGCGCGTCCATCAGGTTGATCCGCCGGAACAAAACCATGTCGGACAGATGCGGCTTCACCTTGACCATGCCGACTAACTTCCCCCGGCCCTTCAGGAAATGGCGTCGGACTGTATCGGGCGGCAGCTCGCGCACCCGGTCCTCCTCGTAGATGCCGGATGCGGCTTGGTCGAGCATGCGTGTCGAGAGGTCCGACGCTAAGATTTTCGAGTCCCATTGGAGCGGCGCCGACACCCCGTCAAACAGCGTCATGGCAATCGTGTAGGGCTCCTCGCCGGAGGAACAGGCGGCAGACCAGATGCGGATGCGTTTGAGGGAACTGAGCGCCGGCAGGATATGATCGCGCAGGAACGCAAAGTGCAGGGGCTCGCGAAAAAAATCCGTCTTGTTCGTCGAGATGCAGTCCAGCATCCGCGTGAACTCGTCGCTGCCGGACTCCTCCGACACACGCTCGTAGTAGTCGTGAAAGCTCTCCAGCCCCAGGGCGCGGAGACGCTTCGACAACCGCGCGACCACTAAGGACTTCTTGCCGTCGCTCAGGTTGATCCCGCTTTCCTGATAGACCAGCGAGCGAAATCGCTCGAATTCCTCGTCCGTGATCGCGTATTCCATCGTCCTCGGTGTGAAGCGTCGTTCACGATGAGTCGTCAGTAACAAGCTGCAAGTCTCAAGTGGCAAGTGACAAGGCACAAGTAGCAAGAGTCCGAAACTTGTCGTTCGACCTAGAGGCCTGCGGCGAGCTCAGCCGAGCGGCTCTCGATAGGTTACTTGGCTACTTGTAACCTGTCAGCTTGCTCTATGTGTCATTGGCCCGCATCACGCTTCACGATCAATGATTCGCATCTGTACCCAGCTACGCTGGGTACCAGACGAACAGCATCAGATAGACCAGGTACGCGGTCAGCATGGTGCCGGTGAAGCTCCAGACCAGCAGCTTGCCCAGGCGGCGGTGGAGCGACATGCCCGCCGCCATCGCGCCGACGCTCCCGTATCGCAGTCGCGTGAGGCCGGTGTACAGGTTGTAGGCGCCCACTCCGATGGTCGCCACGGCCAGCAACATGTGCGTGGAGAACACCGGCACGTACAGGGACCAGTATTCCGTCTCGGTCCCTCCGAACCGCTCGCGCCCGAAGAGCAGTTGTTTCAGGACGTACGCCACCAGCCAGATGCCGACGATGGTGCAGGCGCGGATCATCAAGCGCGAATGGTAGGCCACATCGTGATGCCGAGCGGATCGCACGCCGGCCAAGGCGACGAGATAGGCCCCCGTGATGCTGACCAGCACGCCGTACCAGAGAATTGTCTTGCCGTCCATAGCAACCTCCTCCCCCTCCTCCCCCTCCCCCTTGAAGGGGGAGGGGAGGGTGGGGGTGATATGCCTCCTGCCGCTCTTCCCTCGCCCCGCAGGAGGGCAAAGGCGAGGAAAGAGGCAGGGGGCGCCTCCGGTCTTTCCCACGAGGGGGAGGGGAAAGACAGGAGGAGCTTCGTCAAAACTCCTCGAAGCCGTCCTTTGAACCGTGTCCGTTCCCTTCATGCGCGCCGACGAGAGCCGCCTTCGGCGCCTCCGTCTTGGCAGGAGCCGGCCGGCCGCTCGGCTTCGTTTTCTCGGCCTGGCCCCGATGGGTCGGCATCGCCGGCTTGGACGGCCGCGCCGCTTGTTTCACCGCCGGCGCCGCCTCGTCTTCCTCCTCGATCGCGGTCATCTCCGCGACGCGCCCTTCTTTCATCTTGAAGGACTCCATCAGGCGCAGCATCTTCTCCGCCTGGTGCTCCAGGGTCTGGCTGGCCGCCGCCGACTCCTCCACCAGCGCCGCGTTCTGCTGCGTCGTCTCGTCCATCTGCAGGATCGCTTTGTTCACCTGGTCGATCCCGCTGGACTGTTCCTGGGAGGCCGCCGAGATTTCCGAGACGATGTCGGTCACGCGCTTGACCGAGGCCACGATCTCTTCCAAGGTCTTCCCCGATTGGTTGACCAGGTCGGAGCCGTCCGTCACCCGCTGGATGGACTCGTTGATCAGGCTCTTGATCTCCTTCGCCGCCGTGGCCGATCGACCGGCCAGGTTCCGCACCTCCGCCGCCACCACCGCAAACCCACGCCCGTGCTCGCCGGCCCTGGCCGCTTCGACCGCGGCGTTCAACGCCAGCAAGTTGGTCTGAAAGGCGATCTCGTCGATCACCGTAATGATGTCGGCGATCTTTTTGCTGCTCTTGTTGATTTCGCCCATCGCGGCCACCGCTTGCGTTGTCACCTGGCCGCCCTTTTCCGCCACGTCACGCGCGGCGATGGCCAACTGATTGGCCTGCTTGGCATTGTCGGCATTCTGCTTCACCGTGGACGTCATCTCCTCCATCGCGCTGGAGGTCTCTTCCAGGGCCGAGGCCTGCTCCGAGGTCCGTTGCGACAGATCCTGCGTGCCGCTGCTGATCTGCCCGGCGCCGCTGGACACGCTGTCCGCCGAGCTCTTCACGGCCGTGACCACCTTGGTCAGGCCTTCCACCAGGGCATCGAGCATCTTGTTGATGCCCTCCGCGAGGTTCCGGTAGAACCCTTCAAAGTCATCGGCCGGGGCCCGCTCGGACAGACGTCCGTCCACGGCGGCCCCGATCAGCCGCTGCACTTCGTTCTGTGCCTGCTTCTGGGCCGTGATGTCCGCCCACTCCAGGGTGTTGCCCAGGTACTCGCCCTTCTCGGACATGATGGCGGAGACGGTCAGGCTCAGCGTCAGCGGCCCCAGTTTGATCTCGGCCCGGTGCGGCAGGTTTTTGGGGTCCTCCAGAAGCCTCCGCTGATGCGACGGCACCTTATGGAAGCTGTCGATGCAGGTCCCCACGATCTTGTCGGCATTAAACGCCGGAAGCACCTTGCGGACCTCGCCCTCCAGCGCCTTGAGCTTGTTCATGGCCGTCGTGTTGATGTAGGTGACCACGAAGTTCCGGTCGCACATCAGGACGTTGGTGGTGGCATTGTCCAGCGAGGTCTTCAGCCGGGTCATCTCCCGCTCGATCTGGCGCTTGGCCGTGACGTCCTCCCACTCCAGCGTGTTGCCCAGGTAGTCGCCCGCGTCGGACATGATGGCAGTGACGATCAGGCCCAAAGTCAGCGGACCCAACTGGATGTCCGTCTTGTAGGGCAGGTTCGCGGGGTTGTCGAGAATCCGCCTCTGCCGGTCCGGCACCTTATGAAACGTGTCGATGCAGGTGCCCACGATGGTGTCTGCGTTGAAGGCGGGGAGCACCTTGCGGATTTCCGCCTCCAAGTCTTTGAGCTTCTTCTGCGCGTTCTTATTGATGTACGTGACCACGAAGTTGCGGTCGCACATCAAGACGTTCGTCTGGGAATTGTCGAGGGCGGTTTGACACAGCTCTCCCATGCCCTTCGTCCCGCTTGATGCCTTCTTGCCTTTTCCCTCTGCGGTTGTCGCGCGTGCCATGATCTGCCTCCCTTGTGTATGGCTCTGAGCCTGGTGGGCTCCAGCGAGCATAATGGTTTTGATGGCCGTGAAGGCGTCGCTCCACGCCTGCTTGACGTCCGATGTCCAGGCGCCGCCGGCGAACTCGCCGAGCACCGCCAGGAGATTCTCCCCGACTGCGTCGTAATGGGCGGGCTGCGTCCCGTAGCCCGTGTGTCGGACGCCCAATTCGTGCAGGACCTTCGTCAGCTTCTCCGGACGGCGGAGGTTCTGGACGACCAGGACCAGCGAAGCGAGCAGCATCTTTCGCTGCCGCGCCATGGAGATGTCCCGAAACAGCGGCTTGACGGAGGGGTACTTTTGAAACAGCCGCTCGTAGAACCGGGCGACCAGCTTCTCCCCCTGCGGGGCGACCAGCTTGAAACTCTGCTCGAGCAGCTCGATGTTCAATCCCATGGTCCCTCCTTCTTCAGTAGCAAGTGCACAAGTGACCAAGTTGCAAGTGCGGGCAAGCTGACAAGTGACCAAGTAACCAAGTGACCAAGTAACCAAGTGACAAGTTTTTGCTACTTGAGACTTGCAACTTGTCAGCTTCCTACGTCACGCGCTGACGGCCGCTGCCTGGTCCAGCTCGCCCGGAGACAGGACCCGGTCGATGTCCAGGAGCGTGATGAGCTTGTCCCCGGACTTTGCCATGCTGTGGATGAAGCTGGTGTCCACCCGGGCCCCGAAGTTCGGCGGCGGCTGGATATCCTTCGCCGCGATGTTCAGCACGTCCGACACCGAATCCACGACGACGCCCATGATACGGTCCCGCACCACGACGACCACGATGACGGTGAACATGGTCGCGTCCACCTTCTCCATCCCGAACTTGGTGCGCAGGTCCACGATCGGGACGATCGTGCCGCGCAAGTTGAGCACCCCCCTGATGTAGTCCGGCGTGTTGGGGATCCGCGTGACCGCCGTGTAGCCCTTGATCTCCTGCACCCGGAGAATGTCCACCCCGTAGTGTTCCTCTCCCAGGGTGAAGGTCAGATACTGGCTGCCGTCCGATGCCAGCCCGATCTGCTGATCCAGTTCGCTCGCCGTTGTATCCAGTGCCGTTGCCATTGCATCCTCCTTCTTTAAATGACGTGGCTCGTATCTCGTGAAGCGTCCCACCCCCACCTCCCTTCCCCTCAGAGAGGGGGAGGGTGAGGGAGGGGGCACGCTTGACGCCTCATGCCGCCGCCTTCTCGCCGTGTCGTGCCAGTTCGATGAGGCCCCGCACGTCCAGGATGAACGCGACGGTCCCGTCGCCCAGGATCGTCGCCCCCGCCAGCCCCTCCACTTTCTGGAAGTTCTTCTCCAGGCTCTTGATGACCACCTGCTGCTGGCCCAGCAACTCATCCACCATCACCGCCACCCGCTCGCCTTCCGTCTCCAGGATCACCAGGATCGCCTGGGCGGGATCGGTCATGTCCGGCGTCACGCCGAAGACCTCGGCTAGCCGCACCACCGGATGGTAGGCGCCCCGCACGTTCACAACCTCGCCCCGCCCGACGACGGTCTTGACGGACGCCTGCTTGGGCTGGATGGATTCGACCACCGACAGCAGCGGCACGATGTAGGTTTCGGGACCGACCCGCACGGTCAGCCCATCGATGATCGCCAGGGTGAGCGGCAGTTTGAGCGCAAAGGTCGTGCCCAGACCGGCGGTCGTTTTGATGCTGACCGTGCCGCCCAGCCCTTCGATGTTCCGCTTGACCACGTCCATGCCGACGCCGCGCCCGGACACGTCCGTGATCTTCTCGGCGGTGGAAAAGCCGGGCCGGAAGATGAGCGGCCAGATCTGTTCATCCGTCAGCTTATCCGTGTCGGTGATCAGGCCCTGTTGGAGCGCCTTGGCCAGGATCTTGTCGCGGTTGAGGCCACGCCCATCGTCGGCCACCGTGATGCAGATGTTGCCGCCTTCGTGGAAGGCGTTGAGCGTGATCGTGCCCTGCTCCGGCTTGCCGGAAGCCGTGCGCTCCTCGGGCGGCTCTAGCCCGTGATCCGCCGAGTTCCTCACCAGATGCGTCAAGGGGTCGCCGATGGATTCGATGACGGTCTTGTCCAGCTCCGTGTCCTCCCCGGACATGACCAACTGGATCTGCTTCCCGTTCTTGCTCGCCAGATCCCGGACCAGGCGCGGGAAGCGGTTGAAGGCCGTGCCGATCGGCAGCATCCGGACCGCCATGACCCGCTCCTGAATCTCGCGGGTGTTGCGCTCGAGCTGGGCGAGGCGCTCCAACAACAGCGGCAACTGATTCGACTCGAAGCGGGCGCCCAGGTCGCTCAACATGGATTGCGTGATGACCAGCTCGCCGACCAGGTTGATCAGCTTGTCGATCTTCTCCGTGTCCACCCGGATCGTAGCCGCCTCGGCCTTCTTGGCCGGAACCGCCTGCTGCTGCTTTTCCAGGGCTTGGGTGATCTGTTGAGGCGTGGCGGCCTTCTGCTCCACCAGAATTTCGCCCAATCGTTTCTGCTGCGAGAGGGCGTTGCGCAGCGCGTCCTGGGAGATCACTCCTTCTTCCACCAGGATTGCGCCGAGGGGCTTGGGAGCTTCGCCCTCTGAACGATGAGCGCTGAATGCTGAACGCTGAACTGAAGAGTCGATGTTCCGTGGTTCTCGTTCATCGTTCAGCGTTCCGCCTTCCTCGTTGATTGTCAGCTCGCTGTCGTCACACACGAACAGAAAGACGTCCTCGACCTCCTGCTTCGGACGGTCCGTTTCGAGTGTGAAGGTCCAGGATTGCGCGCGCCCGGCCGCGTCAAGCTCTTCCAGAGTCGGCAAGTGATCCAAGTTTACCGACGACGTGAGATCGCCGAGGCTGCGGAGCTCGCGCACAATCTGGCGCGGATCGATCCCACGCGCAAAGACCGACGGTGACGGCGCCCAGTGAATCTCGTAGCGTCGGCACGCAAGGTCTGCTGACGCGGGGACGGGGGGACATGGGGACGCGGAGATCGCCGCGTCTCCCCTTCGCCGTGTCACCGCGTCCGAAGCCTCTGCCCCGCCGCAATTCCCGGCGGCGCACGCCAGCAGGCGTTCGCGCAACGGGCCCACGACGGCCTCGTCGGGCGTGCCATTCGTGCGGGCGGCCTCCAGGAGCCCCTTGAGGCCGTCTGTTGCCTCCAACAATAAGTCGATGAGCGGCTTCGTCACCTCCATACGGCCGTTGCGCAGCGCGTCCAGGATGTTCTCCATTTTGTGGGTGAAGCCTCCGACCGTCGCGAAGCCGAACATGCCGGCATTGCCCTTGATGGAATGGGCGGCTCGGAAGATGCGATTGAGCAGGTCCAGGTCGCCCGGATGCTGCTCGAGCGCCAGGAGGCCATCCTCCATCGTCGCCACATGCTCGGCGCTCTCCTCGAAAAACGCGTTTTGAAACTTCGACAGATCGACGCCCATCTCTTAGCCCTCAGCTATCAGCTTTCAGCCATCAGCTTCAGCACATCACGGCCTGACGGCTATTACGCCGGCAGCACCTTGGCGATCACTTTCAGCATTTGCTCCGGGTTGAACGGCTTGACGATCCAGCCCGTCGCGCCGGCCGCCTGGCCTTCCTTCTTTTTGCTCTCGTCGGATTCCGTGGTCAGCATCAGCACGGGCGTCAACTTGAACGCCGGCATGGCCCGCACCGCCTTGATCAACGAGATGCCGTCCATCCTCGGCATGTTGAGGTCGGTGATCACCAGGTTCGGCTTGGCCCCGCCGTCGAGCTTGCCGACCGCCTCCTGGCCGTCTCCGGCCTCGACCACCTCGAAACCCGCGCCGGTCAGGGTGAAACTGACCATCTGCCGCATGGTGGGGGAATCATCCACGATTAAGATTTGCTTGCCCATGGCAACCTCCGCCTATGTCTCGTGAAGCGTCGTTTGTCGTCAGTGACAAGTGGCAAGTCCCAAGTGACAAGTGGCAAGAGTCCGATACTTGTCGTTCGACCTAGAGGCTCTCGACAGGTTACTTGGCCACTTGCAACTTGTCAGCTTGCTCCATGTGTCATTGGCCCGCTTCACGTCTTCAGAACAACGTCACATTGTCATCCGACGACCCGCCGCCGGCCACCGCCGCAGGGGAGGCGCCGTCGCGGACTGCCCGCAGGATGGCCCGCTCCGATTCCATCGTGTATTTCCGATCAAGCCCCCGCAGTTCCCGGAGCCACTCAGAAGCCTGAGTGGGCTGTTCCCCCTTGCCCGCCATCAAGCAGGCCATCTGTTCATGCACTTTGAGAAGCGGGTCGTTGACGTGCTCGATGACCTGTCGCGTCATGTCCTGGAACTGCATGGACATCACGATCTGGGAGATGTCGCGCACGAGTTCTTCGGCTTGGCCGCCGGCCTGCTGGACCCGCGACTGCAACTCCGTGTTCCGTTGCACCATGACGCGGGCCCGTTTCTCCACCCGGTCCTTGGCCGCCAGGGTCTCGTTCACATTCATGGCGGCGAGTGCCGCCAATTCCTTCATGGCCCGTCCCGTGCTATCTCGTACGGTGCCGATCAGCGCGCGGATATTCGTCGCGGCGCTGCCCGAACGGTTCGCCAGCTTTGCAACCTCGTCCGCCACCACTGCGAAGCCCCGTCCGTGTTCCCCCGCCCGCGCCGCCTCGATCGCGGCATTCAGCGCGAGCAGCCGCGTCTGGTCGGCGATGAATTCCACCTCGGCCAGGCTGCCGGCGATGGCCTTGGTGCTGGCATCCACTTCTTGCATGACGGTGACGACGCCGGCCGTGACTTGCGCGGTATTCCTGACGTCCTGGACGAACCGGCTCAGCGTCTCGTCGATCTCCTGGAGGATCGTCTCGACGGTGATCCGGCTCCCGTGTTCATCAAAGCCTGATCCGGACACTAGGTTCGCCGCCTGGCCGGCCTGCTCCTGCGCCCGCTGCGAGATCCGCTGGAATCGGCCGCAGAGTTCCAGGGCCGCCGATTCGGTCTGGCTGACGACCGCCTTGAGCTGCTCGACCAGGACAGGCAGCAACGGGGCGGCGCAGCCGGCGAATTCCACCCAGGCCTGGCAACGGGCCGTCAGCGTCGCTTTCTCTGCCTCAGCCTTAGCCTCCGCCTCCGCCAGGCGGGCCTTCCACCGCCGCTGCATCCAGAGGAAGGACGCGGCGCAGCCGACGCCCATTCCTCCGAAACCCCACCACCATTCGACGCTCATGCCTTCCCCCCTCCGCCACGTCGCTCGTATCTCGTGAAGCGTATCTCGTCTGACACTTCACGCTCCGACAGAACCAATAAAAAAGGCGCAACCGGTGTTCTCCCACTGCGGGGAAGCACCCTGATTGCGCCTTCAACTTGCAGGCCTGCCCTGAGCCCTGCCCCCTCGATTTGGCCCGAGGAGGGTCTGGTATCCTGCCCGTCAAGACAACCGCCCGCCGGGTCGCTGGGACCCTCGAGCTGCTTTATGCCGACTCGTAACGTATCGGCTGATCACCGGAAAACTTGAACTAACAACCGGCCTCCTTTTTTAAAATCCCCACCAGCATTTTCCGTAACTCACCGATCTCCTTGGACTTAAACGCGTTCTTGGTGTTCACGAGCACGTCCACCGATCGGCGCAGGGCTTCCTCATAGACCGCCAGCTTCCTGCATCCGACCGCCGCACACAGATCCATGTTCCTTTGTCCAGACCGTTCACTCATTGTTGCCTCAAGCGTGACCTTGAGGCTTGTAACAATCTGACGGAAGAGGGTCATCGTCTGATCCCACACGTGCTCCGTCGGTCTGGCGCCCTTTGCTCCGGCATCCGAGCTGTCGGAAGCGGCCAGGGATTGCTCCAGGCTGTGCATCGCCTCACCCCAGATACGCATCTCTTCACGGGCCTTACGCAACGCTCGCAGGACCCGCCTTTGGCCGATCGCGCGATCGACGCTCCTGCACAGCACCGCGTCATCCACCGGCTTGACGAGATAATCGACGACCGAGCAGCGAACCGCTTCGACGGCGGTCCCGACGGACGGATGACCGGTGATCACGATGACGGGAACCGGCGACACGCCACCCTGACAGGCCTGGAGAAACCCCAAGGTCTCGTTGTCCGGCATATGGATGTCGGTGATCAGGAGGTCATAGACGTTGGCCGCCAGGGCCTTGGCGGTTTCCTGAGCAGCGCCGACGCAATCGCAGCGATATCCTTCCTGCTGGAGCAGTTCGGCGATCAACCGGCAAACCTGCTCCTCATCATCCGCGATCAGAATGCGGCCCCGGTCGCAACCGGTTTGGAGCGGCGGGCACGAGGTGGTCACGCCTTGCTGAACGTCGGCGATACGGCCGGCAGCATCCATGACATTCTTTCCGCTTGAGACAGCAACGTACGGCTTTTTGACTCTTATGCACGGTATCGGATAACAACGGACAAACCTAATACGTGGTTGCACTCCAATCGTGGGGTACTTCTACGCTATTCTTTCGCATTCTTCGTGATACACTCACGCACCAATTTTCAGGGTTTTCAGCCGTTTACTCTCGAATTTGAGTTTGGTAAACTGACGCAATTTAACCGTGGCACATTCTCCCAAGCACCAACACCGGCAACAATCAGCATCCCCTTCTCAAGAGTTAGCCCAAAATACCCTGGGCCAGCTCATGGATGCGGTCGAGGGGATACTCCATCCGCGGCTTTACCAAAAAACATTGCGGCAGGTTGGGATCAGCCTCGGCCAACGGGCGAGTCGCCGGTATCAGGAGACTCACAGATCAAGTAAGCCGTTCTCCCCTCAGGACTATATTCACTGTATCGAAGGCTTAAAGGAGCAGTGGGGATGGGATTGCTCGCCGACTGAAGCGACCACGGACGCAGTCACATTTACAGTCCCGGTCTGTCCCTTTGGGGACTATGCCACCAATGCTCCCAATGTCTGCCTGATAGAGTCCGGGATTCTGGGCGGGATTGCGGCGGAGCACTTCGGAGAGAGTAAAGTCGCCATCCACCGAGGCGCGGGCGATCCCCCCAGGGGCTGCCGCCTGGTGGTTTACCTCCGCAAATCCGAGCAAAGCGTGGCGGCGGAGGGCGAGACCTATCCGGACGAAAGGCTCCCACGACATGAACGAGTTCCAAAAGCGGAGCAGGAGCCTTCTTTGGCGAAGCTGTCGGCGCGCGAGCGCCAGATCGTCAGACTCGTTGGAGAAGGGTTATCCAACAAGGAAATTGCCGCAGCGCTCCATCTCAGCGTCCGAACGGTCGAAGGCCATCTCAGCCGGATTCATGCCAAGCTGGAGGTCAAGGGACGCACCGATCTCATCCGGCTGGCGTTGCGCAGTCAACTTGCCTCGCTCTAGCCCCTCATGAGACCCGGTGTGGACACGACCATTCGTCTGACAAAACCGCCCTACCGGTGGCTCCCCCTTCTCATCACTCTCACCACGGCCGTGGCCCTTGGAACCGGCGGCCTCGCTCTCCATCTGGTCCCGATCCAGGCCGTGTCGTGGAAACTGGGTCTGGCGGGGAGCGTCGTGCTGGCGCCCATGCTGGGCCTCCTGCTGTGGATGACCGGACGGTTGCGGGTGGAATGGGCCACCGCACAGGAACGAGGCGAACAGCTCGCCGCGACCCTCACCAGTATCGGGGATGCCGTGATCGTCACCGACGAACGAGGCCAGGTGGTCTTCGTGAACCCCGTCGCGCAGGCTCTGACCGGGTGGACGCAGGACAACGCAGTTGGACGGGATCTGGGAGCCGTGTTTACGATCGTGAATGAAGCTACCCGGCACCCGGTTGAGAGCCCCGCCGCCAAAGTGCTCCGAGAAGGCGTGGTGGCCGGCCTCGCGAACCACACCCTGTTGATTGCCCGAGACGGCGCAGAGCGCCCCATCGACGACAGCGGGGCTCCGATTCGAGATGAGACCGGACGTCTCCATGGGGTCGTCCTGGTCTTCCGAGATGTCTCGAAGCGCAGGCTCATGGAGGCCATGCTGCGAAATCGGGCCGAAGCCTTGAGAAGTCTGGCGGAGGCAGCGCAGCGCATCACGGCCGAATGGGACCTGGCGCAGATCCTCCGCTACATCGTGGAGACCGCGGCGCGGCTGACCGGAGCCAAGTACGGCGCCCTTGGCGTCTTTGATGAGACGGGCGAGCGCCTCACCGACTTCATCACGACGGGGGTGGACGAGGAGACCGAGCGGGCGATCGGGGCGCTCCCCACGGGGCGTGGTCTGTTGGGATTCCTGAGTCACAAGGAGGAGGTGCTCCGGCTCAAGGATCTTACGCAGCACCCGGCCTCGACAGGATTTCCGCCGGGGCACCCGCCCATGCGCGCCTTTCTAGGCGTCTCGATCCGAGCCCGCGGCCGGCTCTTCGGTCGTATCTATCTGGCCGAGAAGGAAGGGGCGGACGAGTTCACAGAGGTGGATGCCGAGGTGATCAGTGCCCTGGCGGCCCATGCCGGGATCGCCATCGAAAACGCGAACCATCTTGCCACTGCGCGGGCTGCCGAAGCCAAACATCGATTCCTGCTGGAGTCAACGGGCGAGGGCATCTTCGGCGTTGATGCGCAGGCCCGGTGCACGTTCATCAACAAGGCCGGGGCGACAATGCTGGGCTACCGGCCTGAAGAAGCCATCGGCCGGAACATGCATGAGCTGGTCCATCATTCCCATCCCGATGGCTCCCCCTATCCCATTGCGGAGTGCCCGATCGTCACCTGTCGGAGCGGAAGCGGTTGCCGGTGTGATGAGGATGTCTTGTGGCGGCGGGACAGGACATCGTTCCCCGTCGAGTATTCGGCCCATCCGATCCTTGAAGAAAGCCGGATCATGGGGACAGTCGTGGTCTTCACCGACATCACCGAGCGCAAAAAGATGGAGGCGGCGCTCAAAGAGAGCCTGGGGCGCTTCGATGTGGCTGTGCGCGGGTCCAACGAAGGCCTCTGGGATGTTCAGCATGTCCCCGACCTGCCCCCGTTCTCCCCGCACTATCCCATCTGGTATTCTCCCCGCTTCAAGGCGCTGCTCGGCTACGAGGACCACGAGCTCCCCAACGTCCTGGGAAGCTGGCTCGAGTTGCTCCATCCCGACGACAAGGACCTGGTTCTGGCGGCGCTGGCCGCGCATTTGGAGCGCAACGTGCCCTACGACGTGGAATACCGGCTGCTGACGAAGTCGGGGGCCTATCACTGGTTCCGCGCCAGGGGGCAGGCGATCCGGGACGAGGCGGGAGTCCCCATTCGCATGGCCGGCTCGCTCCAGGATGTGACCGAATGGAAGCAGCTTGAGGAGCAGCTCCGGCAGGCGGCGAAAATGGAGGCGATCGGCCGCCTGGCCGGCGGGGTCGCCCACGACTTCAACAATCTTCTGATGGTCATCAATGGGTACAGCGCAACTCTGTTGAAGAAATTGGGGCCGAACAATCCGCTGCGACGCTATCCTCTGGAGATCAAGAAAGCGGGTGACCGGGCGGCCACCCTGACCCAGCAACTGCTGGCATTCAGCCAGCGGCAGGTGAGTGAGCCGACGGTGCTCGACCTGAACGACTGCGTGACCGGGATGAACGAGATGCTCACGCGCCTCATCGGGAAACATGTCGAGATGGTCTCGTCGCTGGACCTGGGTCTGGGACCGGTGAAAGCGGACCGGGGACAGATGGAGCAGGTCATCATGAACCTGGCCATCAATGCCCGCGATGCTATGCCGGAGAGAGGGACACTGACGATCAAAACCGCCAACATTGAAATTGACGGGGAGCTTGCCCGTTTGCTCGGCGATGTGCCCCCTGGCGCTTATGTCATGCTGGCCGTGAGCGACACGGGACACGGTATGGATGAGGCAACCAAAGCGCGTATCTTCGAACCCTTCTTTACCACCAAGGAACAGGGAAAGGGGACCGGACTGGGCCTCGCCATCGTCTACGGCATTGTCAACCAGAGCGGCGGTTCCATCATGGTTCAGAGTGAGCCTGGGGGCGGCACCACATTCACGATCTACCTGCCGCGGGTGACGAAGAGTGCCCCCGCATCCCAAAAGGTCGGACCGGCAGGGGAGGCGTCCATAAAGGGGTCAGAGACCATCCTGCTGGCCGAGGACGAAGAGACGGTTCGGAGCTTGATGTGCGAGATCCTGCAAGAGGCCGGCTATCGCGTCTTGGACGTGAGGGATGGGGCCGAGGCGCTCGTGCTCAGCGCCGAGTATGCGGCACCGATCCACCTGTTGCTGACCGATGTCGTCATGCCCCATGTCGGCGGGCGCGAGTTGGCGGACCTTCTGGTGCGCGCCCGTCCGGGCACGAAGGTGCTGTACATGACCGGCTACACAGACGATGTGATCATTCAGCAGGGAATACTGGAACAGAGCCTATCCGTTCTCCAGAAGCCGGTTTCGCCTGAGACGTTGCTCCGCAAGGTGCGCGAGGTGTTGGATGCCCACGAGCCACGGCCTGAGAGTGGTGAATGATGAAGGGTGGAGCCCCACGGCTTGAGCCCACTCCGCCGAAGTAGCTTCGGCTACGAAGGCTGGGCAGCCGTGGCTTCCTGCGTAGGCGGGTGAATGATGAGTGATGAATGATGAAGTGAGAGAGTCGATCGCTCATTCAGCATTCAGCGTTCCGCATTCATCGTTCGCTGGTTGGTAGGCCACTTCGATTTCAAACCCCAGATCCGCGATCATCTTCCAGGCTTCCGGCGCCGGTTGGCCCGGCGTGGTCAGGTACCCGCCCACGAACAGGGAGTCGGCCGGGTAGAGGGCCAGGGGTTGCAGGGTCCGGAGATTGAACTCCCGGCCCCCGGCGATGCGGATCTCGGTCCGGGGATGGAGGAAGCGGAACAGGCACAAGACTTTCAAGCACCGCTGCGGGGTCAAGGCCTGGCAATCCTCAAGCGGCGTGCCGGACACCGGATGGAGCGTGTTCAGCGGGATCGAGTCGGGCTTGACCTCCCGCAGCGCCAGGGCCAGATCGACGACATCCTCATCCTGCTCGCCCATGCCGATGATACCGCCGGAGCAGATCTCCAGCCCCGCGGTCCTGGCATGTCGAATGGTAGCCAGCCGGTCGCGAAAGGTGTGGGTTGTGCAGATGGCCGGGTGGTAGGCTTCGCTGGTATTGAGGTTGTGATTGATGCGATCGACGCCCGCTTGCTTGAGCGTGCGTGCTTGCTCTTCGTTGAGGAGGCCGAGCGAGCAGCAGACCTGGATGGGAATTTCCCGTTTGATCGCCCGGACCGCCTCGGCGATCTCGGCGATCTCGCGGTCGAGGGGGCTCCGCCCGCTGATCACGACGCAGTAGCGCTGCGCTTTGGCCGAGGCCGCGCGCCGTGCTCCCTCCACCATAGCCTCCTGCGCGAGCAGGCCGTACCGGTCGATCTCGGCGGTGGATGAGGCGGACTGCGAGCAATAGCGGCAATCTTCCTGGCAGGCTCCGCTCTTGGCGTTCAACAGCATCTGCAGCCGGACCTTCCTGCCGAAATACCGTTCGCGGACCTTGAAGGCGGCCTGGAGCAGGTCCAGGATCTGCTCATCCGGGGTCTCCAGCACGGCGAGACACTCCGCCCGTGTGAGGACCTCGTCGCGGAGGGCCTTGTCGGTCCACATCTGAAAGTCAGTCATCGTTTTTCCCTCGTTCCTCCATAATGGGAGTGTGCTCCGGGCGGGTGGTAGCCCGCTACACGGTTTCAAAGGGTGCCGCGATGCCCTGGTAGGGGATTGGCCTGGTCGCCGCGGTGCCGGGCTCGACACCGGAGGCGTCCACCCAGGGGAGCGCCACGAAGGTGTTCCACAACCCGCAGCGGCGGCAACGTCCCGCCCACTCGATGGATTCATACTGGCACTGGGTGCAGCGGTAGGGCACGACCACGCGCTTCTTGAGCCCCAAGGCCTTCTTGAGCTCCTCCACGGCCAGGTCCATCTGTTGTTTGCGCAGGTACAGGTTGGCCATAATCTTGTGGTAATCGGACATCTGATCCTGCGGCCCCTCCAGCGTGGACAACAGGTCGAAGGCTTCGTCGACCATTTCGAGCCGATAATAGAGCTTCCCCAGATAAAACTTCAGGACCGGACTCTGCGGGTCCCGCTGGACGGCATCCTGGTACACGCGGATGATCTCACCCGGCTCCCCCATCTCCAGGTACAGCTCTTCCAGCCGGTGCAAGAGGATGATGTTGCCGGTCTTGGTGTAGACTTTCTCGAAAATCTCCGCCGCGTTCTTGAGCTTGCCCTCGCGCACGAGGATCTCCCCCAGGCCGATGTAGGCGGGTAAGAAGCGCTTGTCGCGCTTGATGGCGCCGCGGAACGAGTGGCGCGCCTTCTTGGTCTGGCCCCTCGTCAGGAGCTGATGGCCCACTTCGTAGGTCAGGCCCACCAGCAAGCCGGCCTCGGCCTTCTGATCCTGTTCCGACAGGGTGGCCTTCATGAGGCGCTGCTGGATATCCAGCGCGTCGCTCCATTTCTCAAGCCGCATGTACAGGTCCCGCTTGCGCATCAGGGCCGTGAGATGGCCGGGGTCCAGCTTCAGCACGTTCTTGAGCGTCTGCAGGGCCTCCTCGAACCGCTTGGCTCCTTCCAGGTCGTTCGCCAGCGCCAACAGCACTTCGATGTTGCGCTCTTCGATGCTCCTGGCTTTCTGGTGCAGGCGGATGGCCTCCGGATAGTTCCGCTCCACGCGGTAGATGTTCCCCAGCCAGAGGAGTGAATCCAGATGGTTGGGGTCCAGCGCCAGGGTTTTTTCAAAGAGGCTGATGGCTTCCGAGGTCCGTTTCGACAGAAACGCGTGGGTGCCCTCGCGATACAGAGCTTCCACCTTTTCCTCGCGTCGGCGCAGGCGCCTGCTGCGCCAATTCATGATCAGGTGCTTGGCCTCCCGGGCACCGACCAGGAGGGTGACAACCAGTGCGCCGATCCCCATGGAAAGCAGCACCAGCGACACCGGGCTCAAGTCGAAGGACTCCAGCGGGCTGATCTGAATGGTGATGGAGCCGGGGTTCAGCTCTTCGAAGTAATCGAAGATGAAACTGACCACGATGATCAGGAAGACGGTGAGCAGCAGCCGAAACATGAGCAGCCCTCAGGGACGAGCCCGTCCGGAGCGTTTCTTCACCAGGGGCGCGGGAGCCGCTGGAACGGAAGCCGGGGCGGCCGGCAGCCGCACCCGTTTGGCGTCGCTCCAGAGCCGTTCGAGCCCGTAATGCTCGCGGATGTCGGCGCGGAAAATGTGCGCAACGACATCCCCACAATCCATGAGAATCCACTGCGCCGTTGACGTGCCCTCAATGCTGAGTGGAGGGAGATGCTGAGCGGAGAGCACCTGGTCGATGTGCTCGGCGATGGCGCGCACCTGACGCTCGGATTCGCCGGAGCAGAGGACGAGATAATCGGCGACGGAGGTCAACTTGGCGACGTGGAGGACCAGAACATCACCGGCCTTCTTGTCGAAGGAGGCCTGCGCGATGGCCAGGGCTTTAGCCTTTGACTCCGGTACGATCGGTGTCCTCCTGGTACAGCCGGTGCTGGATTATATAGGATTCGACCGATGCAGGCAATAGATTTGCCAGCGGGAGCCCTTTCCGGAGCTTCTCTCGGATCTCGGAGGCCGAGACCTCGCAGGGAGGGAGCGCGAGGAGCGTGAGACCCGGTCCACCGGGAACGGCCACATCGAGACGGTCGTTCCGGTTTTGATCCAGCGCCGCCAGGGCGCTCGGGTCGAGCGGAGGAAGCAAGCGCATGGAGGACAGGGCTTCAAACCTGCAGGGCGGGCGCGGCACCACCACGAAGTGGCAGAGGTGCAACAGGGCGGCCGCCTCTCTCCAGGTGTGGAACTCAAGGAACGCATCCAGGCCGGTCATAAAAAAGAGGTCCGCCTCCGGGCCCCACTCGTCCCGCAGCGCCCGGACCGTTTCGATCGAATAGGATTTGGTCGGGCGATGAATCTCCACCTCCGACACCATCAAGCCGGGCGTGCCTTCGATCGCACCGCGCACCATGGCGAGGCGGTGCCGGGCTTCGGCCAGGGAGGCAGAGGACTTATGAGGCGGGTCGCCGGTCGGGATGAAGAGGATGCGGTCCAGAGAGAGGCGCTCCTTGACCTGGAGCGCGATCGTCAGGTGGCAGCGGTGGATGGGGTTGAAGGCGCCCCCGAATAACCCGATCTTCATAAGACGGCCATGCTGAACGCTGAATGCGGAATGATGAATTCAGGAATTTGAAAAGTCCCCCTCCCTAATTCAGCATTCATCGTTCAGCGTTCATCGTTTAGAGAATAACCAGATTGTCCCGGTGAATGACTTCCTCATATTCCTGCAGGCCGATCGCCTTCCGGATCTCCGCGGTCTTGAGCCCCTTGATGCGGTTCAGCGTCTCGGCGGAAACGTTGACCAGCCCTTTGGCGAATTCCTTCCCCTGGCGGTCGGTGCAGGCAACAGCGTCGCCCGGGTCGAACTCGCCGCGGACGGCGATCACGCCGGAGGCGAGCAAGCTCTTACCCCGGCGCACGAGCGCCTCGACGGCCCCCTCGTCGACTGCCACCTGGCCTTTGGCGCGCAGGGTGAAGGCAATCCAATGCTTCCGGCTGGTCAGGCGTTGTCCGCGGGGAAGAAAGAACGTCCCGGCCTGGTGTCCGTGAAAGACAGACGGCAGCAGCCCCGGTTTGTCCCCATTCAGAAGGAGCGTGGCTACCCCGTACGCGGCGACTTTCTTGGCCGCTCCGACCTTGGTCGTCATGCCGCCCGTGCCCTCAAAGCTGCTGGAGGTGCCGGCGCGTCGCTCCACGTCCTTGGTGACCTCCGCGACCAGCGGAATGAGCGTGGCGGAGGCATTCCGTCGGGGATCCTCGGTGAAGAGGCCATCCACGTCGGACAGGATCACGAGCAGGTCGGCGTCGACCAGGTGGGCAACATCGCCGGCAAGGGAGTCATTGTCTCCGAATCGGATTTCATCGACGGCGACGGTATCGTTTTCGTTGATGATCGGGATGACTCCGAACTCGATCAGAGTGGTCAGCGTGTGTCGGGCGTTCAAGAAGCGGCGGCGGTCTGCCAGGTCCTCGTGCGTGAGCAGGATCTGGGCGACCTTGTGGTGCAGCCGGTCGAAGGCTTTTTCGTACGCCCACATCAGGCGGCTCTGGCCGACCGCCGCCGCCGCCTGTTTCTCCGGAAGGCTCTTGGGATAGGCCGCGAGACCCAGCTTCTGGAGGCCCGAGACGATTGCGCCTGAGGAAACAAGGAGCACATCCCGGCCATCCTGTTTGAGGGCAGAGATGTCCTCCGCCAGGCGCTCGATCCGGTCTGGCCGGAGACCCGTCCCTCGAGATGCAACCAGGCTGCTCCCGATTTTGACGACGATGCGCTTGGCCTGTTTCAGGAGGTGGTCGCGCACGGCACCCTCTCAACCTGCTTGCCGACGAAGCTCACCAGGGCCGCGAGCCCTTCGCGCGTGACGGAGGAGACCGCGAAAAACCGCAGGCGGCGCTTCTTGCAGTAGGCGCGCAATTGTTCCAGGCGCTGCTCGTTGCCCTTGATGTCCAGCTTGGTGCCGACCACGGCAAAGGGCTTGGCCTTCAAGGAGGCATCGTAGGAGGCCAGTTCCTTGCGCAGCACCTCGAAGCTCGTGACGGGGTCTTCGGAAGCCCATTCCGAAATATCGACGAGGTGGAGGAGGAACGAGGTCCGCTCGATGTGCCGCAGAAACTGCAAGCCGAGCCCCTTGCCTTCATGGGCTCCCTCGATCAGGCCAGGAATGTCGGCGACCACGAAGCTGTGATCGTTGCCCCACGGCACGACCCCCAGGTTGGGTGTGAGGGTCGTGAAGGGGTAGTCGGCGATCTTGGGATGGGCCGAAGAGACCGCCGCGATCAGCGTGGATTTCCCGGCGTTGGGGAACCCGACGAGTCCGACATCAGCCAGGAGCTTGAGCTCGAGCCTGAGCCATCGTTCCTCCCCGGGAGCGCCCGGCTCGAACCGGGTGGGCACGCGGTTCGTTGAGGTGGCGAACCGGGCATTGCCACGTCCGCCTCTCCCTCCGCAGGCCACGATGCAGGACTGTTCCTCACGGGTCAAGTCGGCCAGGAGTTCGCCGGTCTCGTCATCGACGATCACGGTGCCGATCGGCACCTGGATCATGATATCCGGAGCGGTGCGCCCGTGCCTGTTCGACCCCTGTCCCGGGCCGCCTCCCTTCGCTTGATACTGCTGCTGATAGCGGAGATCCAGTAGGGTCGTGAGGCGGCGGGACGCCACCATGACGACGCTTCCACCATCCCCGCCGTCCCCTCCGTCCGGCCCTCCGTGCGGGACGTACTTCTCCCGTCGGAAGCTGGAGACTCCGTCTCCCCCGCGTCCGGCCTTGACGAAAATGCGGACCTCATCCACGAACATCGAGAGACCTCATGTGCCTGACCTAGTCAAAAGATGCCTGAAAATTCAGCGAGGATCAACCCCAACACACGAAGGGCTGGCTATTCGCCAGCCTCCGCGTCACCGGGCCGAACCGGTTCCCTCGTGCATGGACGATAGGATCATGCGGAATGACCCGGAACAGGAGAAATCCCGGCGAGGGAAAAGAAAGGGATTGCGAAAGGGCTCAGGCAGGCTGCTGGGGCGGGTAGATACTGACTTTCGGCCGAGCCTCGCCGCCCTCAAACTTGACGATCCCGGAAATCTTCGCGAACAACGTATGGTCCCGTCCCAGGCCGACATTGAATCCCGGGAAGAACTTGGTGCCCCTCTGGCGGACGATGATGCTGCCGGCCTTGACCAGTGTCCCGCTCGAGGCTTTGACTCCGAGATATTTCGGATTGCTGTCGCGGCCGTTTCTGGAGGAGCCGCCGCCTTTGTTTGTCGCCATGTCTTAGTTCCTCGTATCTCGTTGTTCGTCGCTCGTATCTCGTTATTTCAACTGCGCTTCGCGCGTTCTGCTAGGTTGTGATGCCGGTGATCCGCACTTGGGTGAAACACTGCCGGTGGCCCTTCGTGCGCCGGTAGTTCTTTCTCCGCTTCTTTTTGAAGACCATCACGGAGCGGGTCCGCCCCTGCCGGATGATTTCAGCCGTCACACGGGCGCGCTCGACCCAGGGGTTGCCGATCAACAGGCCGCCATCGCCCTGCACCAGCCGCACCTGCTTGAGCTCCACCTTCCCGCCCACTTCTCCGGCAAGCTTCTCGACCCGGAGAACCTCACCCGGCTCGACCCGATATTGCTTGCCTCCGGTCTCAACGATTGCATACATGTCCAGTTCTCCTCAAAAGCGAGGATGATTTCTTATCATGGACCTTCAAAACCTGTCAAGCTCCGTCAATCCCCGATCGCCTGAGACTGACGCGCCGCGTTGATCCGCCGCAGCAGAAGGGCTGTGTCGATTTTAGCCTTGATCTCGACCTGAACAATGACCTGGGCCCCGTCGCTACGGCTTTGGGCTGGTCCTTCAGTCAGCTCGATGAGTCCACTCGTGTATTCCTGGATGTCTCTCGGACCAGCGCCGAGCGCTTTCACGTCCGCCAATCCCAGAAGGTGAGCCCAGGTTCGCTCCACAGCCAAACGGGTTGCCTCTTGCAGTGCACGACGCTTGCCTTCGTCCGGCGTGTCTTTCTCGGCCAAGCGATATTCCCCCGTTGCTGCGATCGTGAGCAGTTCGGCGGAAGCCGGCGAGGACACCAGCAGGCCCAGGAGCCACAACCCAGCCTGGGCCAGAAAAAAGCGTCGCGTCAACATGGCGGAATGTTGCGTAAGGCACCTCACATCTTCAAACGGGTTGATTTTAAAGGAAGAAGGATGGAACTGTCCAGGCAAGGAGCGGTCGTCCTCAAGGTTAACACGGGAACTTTTTCCTATCTATGCGTCCCCTCCTTACACAAGCCGGTAAAGCGACAATATAAGCCTGCCGATAGAGTATGTAACAAGGTGTATTTGCCAAAATCCTGGACGGTGTCCAGAAGTGACGGGAGGAGGTAAGACCATGGCAACCCTGGCTCGAAACATAACGGTCATAGGGACCTTGCTGGTCGGCTTCGCGTCACCAGTCTGGGGAAAATTGGATCTAGGGGTGATCGCCTACCTCCAGGGAGACTATGCGGCCGCCCTGAGGGAATGCCGCCCTGCAGCCGAACAAGGCAACGCCGTAGCTCAGACAATCCTCGGAGTCCTATTCCACCGGGGCCTGGGGGTGCAGCAGGATGTTGAAGAGGCCCGGCGGTGGTACCATCTTGCTGCCGAACAGGGCTTGGCCAGTGCCCAGTATTACCTGGGTCGGCTGTACGTCGAAAGTGCGGGAACGGAGCGGGACCCTGTGCAGGCCTTCATGTGGATGGACCTTGCCGCTTCGCAAGGCAGCCGGGACTTTGTGCGCGCCAGGGATGCCCTGATGGAGGTCATGACGCCGGCGCAGATCGCGGAGGGCCGGAAGCTGACGAAGGAATGGAAGAGCAGAGAAAGAACGTCCCGGTCTCAAGTGCTCCCGGTGCGAAGAGCGCTCTCGTCATCGTAACGTCCGCGCCTGTTTCTGGGGTTTTCGAGAGACAGTCGGCTTGAGCTTCCACCTTGGCTCCTGGATTGTCTTGAGCTCCCCACCCGCCTCCCTGAACAGTCTCTTTTTGCGCTTCTTGCTCCGCCCGTGCTTCTTGACTCATCTTTTGAGGCGCTGCTATAGTGGCCTGGGTGTAGTGTTTATGGAGGGAGTTTTTCCCCAAGCCCTGAAGCGAGTCGGGCCGGCCGGGCAAATCATGTTGCAGCCAAGCGAAAAGATTTGGATGGACGGAAAGTTCGTGGATTGGGCGGATGCCACGGTCCATGTGCTGACCCACTCGCTCCACTACGGGCTGGCGGCGTTCGAGGGCATCCGTTGTTACAAGGGGAAGAACGGCTCCGCGATTTTCCGTCTCCAGGAGCACGTCGATCGGCTGTTCGAGTCGGCGCACGTGTCCTTGATCAAGATCCCTTACGACAGGAAGCAGATCACGGACGCGATCGTGGAGACCGTGCGGGTCAATAAGCTGGAGGCCTGCTACATCCGGCCCCTGGTCTATATCGGGTACGGGGCGATGGGCTTGTACCCGGGGGACAATCCGATCCGCGTGTCGATCGCTGCCTGGCGCTGGGGCACCTACCTCGGCGAAGAGGCCTTGACCAAGGGCATCAGGGCCAGGGTGTCTTCTTTCACCCGCCACCACGTCAATATTTCGATGACTCGCGCCAAGGTCTCCGGCCACTACGTGAACTCCATCCTGGCCAAGCACGAGGTCAAGGCGGACGGGTACGACGAAGCGATCCTGCTCGATCCGGACGGTTACGTGTCGGAGGGCACGGGAGAGAACATCTTTATCGTCCGCAAGGGGGTGCTCAAGACCACGCCGTTGACCTCCATTCTCGAGGGCGTCACCCGAAACTCGGTGATGCAACTTGCGCGCGAGCGGAGCATTCCCGTGCTCGAAGAGCGCTTCACGCGTGATGCCATGTACGTGGCCGATGAAGTGTTTCTGACCGGCACGGCCGCGGAGATCACGCCGGTCCGTGAAATCGACGGTCGCCGGATCGGCAACGGGACCCCGGGGCCTGTCACCAAAGACCTGCAGAATACCTTCTTTGAGATCGTGCAGGGCGCGGACCCAGCCCACGCGGCCTGGCTCACCAGAATTTAACCCGCCTGTTAGCGTTCAGCTATCAGCTTTCAGCGAAAGATGAAGAGGGGATGAACTCTGTTCCTCCAAACTTGCTGACGGCTGACTGCTGATAGCTTCTTTGGGTTACGGTGTTGCGGGAGCGGGGGGCGGTTGGCTGGACGCGGGGGCTTGAGAGGATTCCTGTTGCTTCGTGTCCGGCTGCTGCTGGGCGGGCGTCGCCGAGGGGGAGCTGGTGGTCTCTTTCTTAAGATCGATGACGGTGGAGGAAAAGGTCCGTTCCTTGGAGAGGACTGCAAGCCCCAGCGACGTGAGCATGAAGATAATGGCGGCGGCCACCGTGACTTTGCTCAGGAACGTTCCCGGCCCGCGGCTGCCGAAGACGGTCTGACTGGAGCCGCCGAAGGCCGCCCCGATCTCGGCTCCCTTGCCGGCTTGCAACAGGATGGCGCCGATCATCAGGAAACACACGATGATGTGTACGATCACGGTCAGGGTGTACATGCCTCTCCTTCTCGTCAGTGCCCGCGCGAGCCGGCCAGCCTCTGCGCGAGGGAACAGATTGTAGCAAAGGACTGAGGATCGAGACAAGCCCCTCCCACCAACGCCCCGTCGATCTGGGGCGCGGCCAAGAAAACCTCGACATTCTCCGGCGTGACGCTGCCCCCGTACAGAATCCGAACTTGTTGCCCGGCCTCGCTTCCCCAGCCGCCCGCCAGCGTGCGGCGAAGGGTCTCGTGCACGGCCATTGCCTGCGCCGGCGTGGCGGCGCGGCCCGTCCCGATCGCCCAGATCGGCTCGTAGGCGATGGTGACCTGAAGGATCTCGTCTTTCGAGACCCCCTCGAGACATCGCGCAAGCTGGCCGGTCACGATGGACTCGGTTTGCCCTGCGTCGCGCTCCCCCAGGGATTCTCCCAGGCAGAGGATCGGCCGCAACCCGTGACGCAGCGCAGCACGGACTTTCCTGCTGATGCCCTCGTCCTGCTCGCCGAAGAATTGCCGCCGCTCGGAATGGCCCAGGATCACGTACCGGCACCCGAGGTCCGCCAGCATCGGGGCGGAGACTTCGCCGGTGAAGGCACCCTTATCCTCCCAGTACAGATTTTGCGCGGCGAGCGTGAAGGGGAAGGAGGGCGAGGCGGCTTGGGCTGCGGCCTGCAGGGACGTGAAGGGCGGGGCTAAGACAACCTCGATGCCGGCGGTCGGAGGCGCCAGCTCGGAGAGACGGCGCACGAAGACCGCCGCCTCCGATGCGGTCTTGTGCATCTTCCAGTTGCCTACGATGAGTCGTCGGCGCACGGAGTCCTCGGTGAGCCTGTGTGGAACCGGCGGACGGTGCCGTGAGTCAGCGGCCATTATCCGGCAGGGCCGCGAGGCCCGGCAGGATTTTTCCTTCCAGGAGCTCCAGGGCCGCGCCGCCGCCGGTGGAGATGAAGGACATGCTTTCCGATTCGCCGGCCCGGTGCACCGCCAGGGCCGTGTCTCCTCCGCCCACGATCGTCAGCGCGTAGGCGTTGGCGACGGCATGGGCGACGGAGAGCGTGCCGCGCGCATACGCATCGGTCTCGAACATGCCCATCGGGCCGTTCCAGAGGATGGTCTTGGCGTTTTGGATCGCCTCGCTGAACAGTTTGACCGAGGCGGGACCGATATCCAATCCGCACCAGCCTTTCGGTATCTCCTGCACCGGCACGAGCTTGGTCTCTGCGCCCGGCTCAGGACTGGCCGCCACGACGCAATCCACGGGCAGATAGAACTTGACCCCGCGCGAGAGGGCGTGTTCTTGAATCCCGCGGGCGAAGTCCAGCATGTCGTTTTCGACCAGGGAATTGCCGATCTCCAACCCCATCGCCTTGATGAAGGTGAAGGCCATCCCGCCGCCGATGATGACCTTGTCCACGCGCTTCCCCAGGTTCTCGATCACGCCGATTTTCCCCGACACCTTCGCCCCGCCCAGGATGGCCACGAACGGGCGCATGGGGTTGGCCACTGCACCCTCAAGGTACTCGACCTCTTTTTTCAACAGGTAGCCGGCCGCCGCTTCCTTGACGAACTTGGTGATCCCGACGATGGAGGCGTGGGAGCGGTGCGCGGCGCCGAAGGCGTCGTTGATGTACACGTCGCCGAGGGAGGCCAGGGCTTTGGAGAAGCCTTCGTCGTTCTGTTCTTCTTCTTGATGGAACCGGAGGTTTTCCAGGAGCAGCACGTCGCCCGGCTTCATCCCGGCGACCGTCTTCTCGACCGCTGGGCCGATGCAGTCCGGTACGAAGGCCACTTCCTTCCCCAGGAGCCGTTGGAGCCGCCTTGCCACGGAATCCAGGCTGTACCTGGCGTCTGGTTTTCCCTTGGGCCGGCCCAGGTGCGAGCAGAGGATGACCTTGGCGCCCTCGTCCACGGCCCGGTTGATCGTCGGCAGGGTGGCCCGGATGCGGCTGTCGTCGGTGATCTGATGGGCCTCGTCGAGCGGGACGTTGAAGTCGGCGCGGATGATCACGCGCTTGTTGCGCAGGTCCACGCCCTCGATCGTCCGCTTGTGCATGTTCATGGGCGTTTCCTATCCAGTTTAGCCCCGCTTGCGTCCGGTGATCGTGGCGGACATTGGAGCGAAAGAATCCTGGTCAGAGGTCCCAAACCGTCAGGACTTCGCGGCGATGAATTTGATGAGGTCCCGGACCCGGCACGAATAGCCCCACTCGTTGTCGTACCAGGCGATGACCTTCACCATGCGGTGCTCCAGGATCGTGGTCAGCGGTGCATCCAGCGTGGCCGAGTGGGAGTCGCCGTTCTGGTCCGTCGAGACGATCGGGTCTTCGGAATATTTCAGGATGCCCTTCAACGGGCCTTCCGCGGCTTTGCGGAACGCGGCGTTGACCGACGCCGGGTCGCAGTCCTTCTCCGTCTCCACCGTCAGGTCCACGACCGACACGTTGGGCGTCGGCACCCGGATGGCCATCCCGTCCATCTTGCCCTTAAGCTGAGGGAGCACGAGATGCAGCGCCTTCGCCGCGCCGGTGCTGGTGGGGATCATGGACAAGGCCGCGGCACGCGCGCGCCGCAAGTCCTTGTGCGGCAGGTCCAGCAGTTGCTGGTCGTTCGTGTAGGAATGGATCGTGGTCATGAGCCCGTGGCGGATGCCGAAGTTGTCCAGCAGCACCTTCGCCACCGGCGCCAGGCAGTTGGTCGTGCAGGAGGCGTTGGAGATGACCTGATGCTTGCGCGGATCGTAGGTCTGCTCGTTCACGCCCAGGACGAGCGTGACGTCCGCGTCTTTGGCTGGGGCCGAGATGATCACCCGCTTGGCGCCGGCCGAAAGGTGTTTGCTGGCTCCTTCGTGGTCGGTAAAGCGGCCGGTGGATTCGATGACCAAATCCACGCCCAGGTCCTTCCACGGCAGCTCCTTGGGGTCCTTGAGGGCCAGAATCTTGATCGGCTTGCCGTTCACCGTGATCGCGCTGTCGGTGGCCTGCACGTCGGCTTCCAACGTGCCGTGCACCGAGTCGTACTTCAACAAGTAGGCGAGCGTCTTGGCGTCCGTCAGGTCGTTGATGGCGACAAAAGTCAGGTCTGGGTCGCGCAGCGAGGCCCGAAAGACGTTGCGGCCGATCCGTCCGAACCCATTGATTCCAATACGAATAGCCATGATCTACGTTGTACTCCGTGAGGGATAAAAATGCCGGCCGAAAAAAGCCGGCAAGAAGGGTTGCATAGTACTCAGGTGGGAAGGCTATGTCAAGGTAGTTGAGGGGGGTGTGGTAAGGCGAGCCGGAGATTTTTCCGCCGAAGATACTTCCGGAAGGAAGGGCTGGGTCGCTTTCGCTTCAAGCCAGAGCCGTTTGGGTCCGCTGTAAGTCTCGCCTCCGCTCGACTGCGCAACTCGTCTCGTCCTGGCTTCGCTTGAACGAGACTTCAAACAGTGCTCGCCGCCCGCGATGGCGGGCCGCTCCGGCTCGACAACATCGGAGCACCAAACGGCTCTGATGCCCGCTCCAGCAACCCAGCCCTTCCTTGCGATTGTGACGGCTCAAGCTTCCGCCCGCCTTCGCGCGCTGAGTGGGGGGAGGAAGGGGAAAAGTAGGGAGACTGTAGGACGCAGTTCAACTACGGCGGATTGCGACAGAGTTTGACCAAGGCAGTCTGATGGGCCATAATTGTGCCGTGAAGAATGCCAAACGGCGGGAGAAGCTGGCGACGGTTCTTCTGGATCTGGCGAAATATGTGCTGACAGCCATCGCAGCGGCGAGCTTGTTTGCGAAGGAGGTCATGACGTGGGAGACGGCCATCCTCTCGTTCGCGCTGGCGATTGCTCTGTTGACGATTGCGTGGTTCCTGACTCCGTCGGATTGAGGAGGCAGTTATGGAGTATGTGATTTTTATCCTTGCCGGGCTCGTGGTGTTCGGCCTGGTCATGCTCGCCTACGTCAAATACGCCGAAAAGCACTAGCCCTCATTCCTCTTCCTCTTGTGCCGCTCGTGAAGCAGAACACCTTCCGTCTGCATGCCGTAGTGGACTTCGACAGCCTTCGGTTGGCTCACCCGTGATCAATGCCTTCCCACAAGTCGGCATCTTGGATGCAGCGGTCACGAGAGCGGCCCGCAAATTACGGCTTGCGGCGGTGGGTCCGCCAATAGGTGATCCCTGCGCCGATGGTGGCAATGATGAGCAGGACTAGTAGGTTCCAGTCAAAGGGTGTCATCTTTTCCCTCCAGCCAATAGGCCCATAGGAAAAGCACGCCTGTTAATACGGCTCCTAACGACACTGTCAACAAAGAGCCCTGTCCGGTCACCCAAGGGCTCACCACGGTCAACAAGGCAACGCCTTTCGCAAGGTCGTAGAGGAACTTGGCCGAACTTTCCCGTTGCTTAGCCTTCAGGACAGCACCATCTTTACGGCTCGGCTCGCGGTTGCCTTGGTCTACAGCGTAGCCAACCCAGGCAGCTTAGTCAATCGCATGCAGCCTTGGTGAGAAGGTGACGGGCTTTTACAGCGGCCTGTCACCGGTTCATCTTTTCTTTTTGCCACGGCGAAGAGGGTGTAAGGCTGTCGGAAGCGACATCACCGGAAGAGCGGGGAACCCACCGAGGCTCTGTCTGGAAGGAAAGCTGAAACTGACTGAGTCCGCGAAGGAATTTCAGAAGGCTTCCGCCCGGCAGAGCCCGGAAGGGTCGTTCTGGGAGGTGCAGGAGCGCTGACGGCCTTACACCCGCCTCAGATCTTCATCGCGTCTTTGACTTCTTCCAGCGTCTGGTGCGCGACCTTGGTGGCGCGGCGGCTGCCGTCCTCGACGATTGCCTCGACCTGATCCGGCTTGGCGGTCAGCATGGCCCGGTTCTCCCAGATCGGTTGCAACTTCTCCACCATGACATCCGCGACCAGTTTCTTACAGTCGATGCAGCCGATCGCGGCTGTCCGACATTCGCGGTTCACCCGTTCGAGGACCGGGGCCTGCGAATAGATCTTGTGAAAGTCGTAGACGGGGCAGAGGTCCGGGTTGCCCGGGTCGGTCCGCTTCACCCGGGCCGGGTCCGTCATCATCGTTTTGAGCTTCTGGCGCACCACCGGCTCGCTGTCCGAGAGGTTGATGGTGTTCCCGTAGCTCTTGCTCATCTTGCGGCCGTCTGTGCCCAGCACCTTGGGAAATTTGGCCAGGTGCTCCTGCGGCTCCGGGAAGACCGGCTTGTAGAGGCTGTTGAAACGGCGGGCGATCTCGCGCGTGAGCTCCAAGTGCGGGAGCTGGTCCTTGCCGACCGGCACGAAGTCCGGCTTGTACAGGAGGATATCGGAGGCTTGAAGCACGGGATAGCCCAGGAACCCGTAGGTGGAGAGATCGCGCTCCTTGATCTCTTCCTGCTTTTCCTTGTACGTGGGGTTCCGCTCCAGCCAGGGAATCGGGACGATCATCGAAAGGAGC
>Ga0233425_10002532_pt1 | contig 35601 bp, 31 predicted proteins | sample Watercolumn_Towu_2_FD_181712 | JGI IMG/M metagenome (GOLD analysis project Ga0233425, IMG submission 181712) | Freshwater microbial communities from Lake Towuti, South Sulawesi, Indonesia - Watercolumn_Towuti2014_140_MG | ecosystem: Environmental > Aquatic > Freshwater > Lake | place...
ACCGCGAGCGTCTGCTCGGCTGGCCACCGACGCTTCCGCCCACGCCCGTTCTGGATAGGTGTCACCCCCGTTTCCATCATCCCTCCTGACCAATGCAACCTGTCCAAATTTTAGTGGGGCACAGCATGACCAACATGTATCGCGACACGATCATGCGCTGCGCTTGGTCGCGAAACAGTGTCTCGGGAGATCTTATTACCTTTGGATAGTAAAAGGCTGCTTGCATGTGGAGGTGAGTGACTTTGCGCGTGGAGCGAAGCGGTACGGGCGTTCCGTTCGTGCGATGCACCGGAGGGAACGCCCGCCCTCTCTCTTTTAATGCCGACGGGATGGCCGGGGACTGCCGTCGCGAATCAGCGGAGGCGAGGGCAACGGGACTTAGCGAGCCGAGACGTCCGGCGAGCCGGCGGCGAGGATGTGTGAAGGTCCGTTCCAGCGAAGCGCGAACGGAACGAGTTCCGCAGCCGAGTCCGAGGCGAGCTTAGTGCGGTCGAGCCGAGCTGTCTGAGCAGGGCAGCCCCGGCTATTCCGGCGTCCGAAAATTCAAAGGGCCGCTGACTTTTTCGAGTCAGCGGCCCTTCGTTTTACAACCGATGCGATTGGCTATCTAGGTGCCCATCTCCCAGGAGGCCAAATACTTCTCCTGCTCTTTGGTCAGCTTATCCACGTTGATGCCCATCCCCACCAGCTTCAGTCGCGCGATCTCTTTATCGATCACCGGCGGCACCGGATACACCTGCTTCTCCAGCATCTTATGGTTCTTCACGATGTACTCAGCGCCCAGGGCCTGATTCGCGAAGCTCATGTCCATCACGCTCGACGGGTGGCCCTCCGCCAGCGCCAGATTCACCAGCCGCCCTTCGCCCAGCAGGCTCACGCGCCGCCCGTTCCTGAGCGTGAACTGCTCGACCCCCGTCCGGACCATGAGGCGCTTCTTGCTCAGCCGTTCCAACGCCGGGATGTCCAGCTCCACGTTGAAGTGGCCCGAGTTGCTCACGATGGCCCCGTCCTTCATGGCCGCGAAGTGCTCCCCGCGGATCACCTTCAGGTTGCCGGTGACGGTGACGAAGAAGTCGCCGATCTTGGCCGCCTCGGCCATCGGCATGACCCGGAACCCGTCCATGACCGCTTCCAGCGCCTTGACCGAATCCACTTCGGTCACGACCACGTCCGCGCCCAGGCCCTTGGCCCTCATGGCCACGCCGCGCCCGCACCAGCCGTAGCCGGCCACCACGAAGACCGAGCCGCAGACCAGGCGGTTGGTCCCGCGGATGATCCCGTCGATCGTGCTCTGGCCCGTGCCGTAGCGGTTGTCGAAGAGGTGCTTGGTCTCTGCGTCGTTCACCGAGATGACCGGGAACTTGAGGACCTTCCGGTTCGCCATGGAGCGGAGGCGGATGACGCCGGTGGTGGTCTCCTCCGTGCCGCCGATGACGTACTTGAGCAGGTCCTTGCGCTTGCTGTGGATGAGCGAGACCACGTCGGCCCCGTCGTCCATGGTGACCTGCGGCCGGTGCTCGACGGCGGACTCGATGTGCTTGTAGTAGGTCTTGTTGTCCTCGCCCTTGATCGCGAAGGTCGGGACGCCCTCGTGCTGGACCAGCGCCGCCGCCACGTCGTCCTGCGTGCTGAGCGGGTTGGAGGCGCAGAGCCGCACGTCCGCGCCGCCGGCCTTGAGCGTGATGGCCAGGTTGGCCGTTTCCGTGGTGACGTGCAGGCAGGCGGTGACCCGCATGCCCTTGAGCGGCTTCTCCTTCTGGAACCGCTTCTTGATCAGCCGGAGCACGGGCATGGTGGCCTCGGCCCATTCGATCTTGAGTTTGCCCTGGTCCGCCAACTTGATGTCTTTCACGTCGTAATCCACTCTGTCCTCCTAACTGATGAAGGTTGAGGTCGAGGCTCAGGTTGAGGGGAAACTTAACCTTAACCTCGGCCTTGACCTCTCTGCGCTCAAAAGAAGGCTCAGGTTGAGGGCAAGGTTGAAAGCACTCCAAACCCCTCCCTCTCCTGAGCCGTGACTGAACCTTAGCCTGAACCTCAGCCTGAGCTTTGGTCTGTCTTCTTACAGGCCCGCCTCCCGTTTCAGGATCGCGGCCTTGTCGGTCTTTTCCCAGGTGAAGCCCGGTTCGTTCCGGCCGAAGTGGCCGTAGGCCGCCGTCTGCCGGTAGATGGGCCGCCGCAGCTTCAGGTGCTCGATGATGCCGCGCGGCGTCATCGGGAAGTGCCGGCGCACCAGCTTGTCGATGAGGTCCAGGTCCACCTTTTCCGTGTCCTTGCCGTGGATCAGGATGGACACGGGATCGGCCACGCCGATCGCATAGGCGAGCTGCACTTCGCACTTGTCGGCTAGCCCCGCCGCCACGATGTTCTTGGCGATGTAGCGGGCCATGTAGGAGGCCGACCGGTCCACCTTGCTCGGGTCCTTCCCCGAGAAGGCTCCGCCCCCGTGGCTGCCCACGCCGCCGTAGGTGTCCACGATGATCTTGCGGCCGGTGAGCCCCGTGTCGCCCATGGGGCCGCCGGTCACGAAGCGGCCGGTCGGGTTGATGTAGAACTTCACGCTGACCGGATCGAAGATCTTCTTGGGCATGACCGGCTTGATGACTTTTTCGATGATGTCCCGCTCGATCTGCTTGCTGGTGACGTTCGGGCTGTGCTGGGTGGAGACGACGATCGTGTCGATCCGGACCGGTTTCCCGTCCCGGTACTCGATGGTGACCTGCGACTTGCCGTCCGGCCGGACCCAGGGGAGGATGTTCTTCTTCCGCACTTCCGCCAGGCGCTTGGTGAGGCGGTGGGCCAGGACGATCGGCATGGGCATGAGCTCGGTCGTCTCGTTGGAGGCGTAGCCGAACATGAGGCCCTGGTCGCCGGCGCCGCCCGTGTCCACGCCCATGGCGATGTCGCCGGACTGCTGGTGGATCGAGGTGAGCACCGAGCAGGTGTGATAGTCGAAGCCCCAGGTCGCGTCCGTGTAGCCGACGTCCTTGATGACGTCCCGGATGATGTCCGGAATCTCGACGTAGGCCTTGGTGGAGATTTCGCCGGCCACGAAGGCGATACCGGTGGTCAGGATCGTCTCGCAGGCGACCCGGCAATGCTTGTCTTTCGCGATGATGGCATCCAGGATGCCGTCGGAAATCTGATCGGCGATCTTGTCCGGATGGCCTTCCGTGACCGATTCGGACGTGAACAGATAGTTGTTTCGGCTCATGAGCTCCCTCGTGCTGTGGTGATGATGGATATGCTCGCGAACTACTGTGGCGGGCTCGGGGCCACGCGCAGCAGGCTGCGGGCAGGCGCACTGATCAAGAATCCCTCGATTCGAAGCTCAACTTGTAACCCAGAAGCCCAGTATTGTCAATGAGAAAGGCGTTGAGGCTGGAATCGCCGACGGGACGGAGGGCGGCTGCGGCTTGCTTGACAGGCTTCGAAAACGGCTTGTAAGATAGCCTGCCTTTCGCAGGCTGGGCGCAAAGTTCGGGAGTTTTCCTGAGTCTTCGGGAGGCAGGGGACGTCCCGCCGACATCCATCCGTCGTCTCGAAATCCGCGAGGTTTCGTGCTGATTTAGCATGCGCCCGCAGTCCGAGAGATGGTACAATCATCTCCACGCCCGTGACGCAGACGCGATAGCCATCGAGGGGATTCATGAACGGGGAGCAACCCGCCGTCGTTGAGCAGGGGGCCGCGCGCAAGTCCAGCCCCGGTTTGGGATGGAACGAGCTATCGGCCGAGCTGGTCGAGCTGTTTGCTTCGATCAAGCTGGCGATGTTCCTGTTCCTGGTGCTCGCCATGATGGCCACCATCGGCACGGTCATCCAGCAGAACGAGCGTCCCGAGGTCTACATCAAGGAATATGGGGAAGAGGCCTACCGCTGGTTTCTGCGCCTGGGTTTCACGGACGTCTATCATACCTGGTGGTTCACCGGCCTCCTGGGCCTCCTCTGCATCAATTCCCTGACCTGTTTCCACAAGCGCTTCCCCGCCGTCTGGCGGTCCATGCAGCAGGACAAGGTGAACGTGGCCCTGCCCTTCATCAAGGGGATGAAGCACCAGGCCGAGATTCCCGTCGCCGGCTCCAAGGAAGGGGTCGCCGAGGGGATCGTGCAGATGTTGGCGGAGAAGGGCTACCGCGTCCTGGCGAAAAACGACGCGAACGAGGCGACGCTCTACGGCACGAAGGGGGTCATGGGGCGCGTGGGCGCGCACATGGCGCACCTGAGCGCGACCGTGATCGTGCTGGGCGGCCTGATCGGCAGCTATTGGGGGTTCCAGGAGTTCGGCGTCTGTCTGGAAGGGCAGACCTATCACATTCCCAAAGGGAACTTCGACCTGAAGGTGGACAAGTTCTGGATCGACTACCACCCGAACGGCTCGGTGAAATCCTACAACAGCACGCTGACGGTGCTGGAGGGCGGCAAGGAGCAGCTCACCAAGACCATCTCGGTCAACGATCCCCTGGTCTACAAGGGCATCTGGTTCTACCAGTCCAGCTACGGCGACGCCTGGGACCGGGTAGAGGTGGCGCGCCTGAACATCAAGGACAAGGACACGGACAAGGTCGTGGGCACCGTCGATTTGGAATGGAACAAAGAAAAGAGCCTGGACAATCTGGGCTTGAAGCTGGCGGTGACGGATTTCGTGGCTGACTTCGGGTTCAATTCGTCCGAGAAGAAGGTCTTCTCCAAAACCGTCGAACATGCGAACCCAGCGATCAAGCTGACCATCACCGAACAGCCGGGCCCGAAGGCCGCCACGGTGCAGGCCACGCCCTGGATCTTCTACAACTACCCGGACCTGTTCGACATCAAGGACAGCAAGTACCGGTTCGAGCTGGCTGGCTACCAGCCGAAGAAGTTCACGGGCCTGCAGATCACCAAGGACCCGGGCGTGAACATCGTCTGGATCGGCTCGACGATGATCGTCGTCGGCATCACCCTCTCCTCCTTCATCTACCACCGGCGGCTCTGGGCGAAGGTGATTCCCCGCGAGGGAGGGGTGACGGTGCACATCGGCGGCAGCACCCACAAGAGCCAGATCGATTTCCAGAAGGAGTTCCGGAAACTGACGGAGAAGATCAAGACGATGAGCACATGAGCTGTCAGCCGTCAGCTTTCAGCGGTCAGCGTCCGGGCGGGGCTGAGAGCTGAAGGCTGAGAGCTGAAAGCGAGGGAGGATATATGCTGCGGTCGCTGTTTTTGTTCGACATGACTTTCTGGCTGTACCTGGCGGCCCTGGGACTCTACGTGGGCTACGTGCTGGCAAAGCGTCCCGGGATGCAACTGGCCCCGGCCGGCCATCCCGGCTTCGGGTCGGAGGACAGTCCCTGGGCCACGCAGATCGGCCAGGTCGCCACGATCGTGACGATCTTCGGCTGGGTGGTGAACACGCTGGCGCTCGGCACCCGTGCCTTCGAGCGGATGCAACTGTCCGGCACCTTCGCCCCCTGGTCCAACCAGTTCGAAGCCATGGCCTATGTGTCCTGGGCCATCATCCTGGGCTACGTGCTGCTGGAGTTCCGGTACCGGATCAAGGCGATCGGGGCCTTCGTGGTCGGGATCGGGTTCATCGCGATGGGCGCCGCCTCGTTGCTGCCTTATCGCTACCAGACGGCCGAGCCGCTGGTGCCGGCGCTGAACAGCTACTGGATCTATATCCACGTGTCGGTCACGCTCACTAGCTACGCCGCCTTCGCCATGGCGGGCGGCTTGGGCCTCATGTACCTGGTGAAGGAGCGGTCGGAGCGGCGCGGCAGCCGGTCGAGCTTCGTGGCCGCTTTCCCAGACCTGGAGACCATCGACGAGCTGGGCTACAAGGCCATCATGGTCGGGTTCCCCCTGCTGGCCTTCGGCATCATCCTCGGCGCCATGTGGGCCAACTACGCCTGGGGCGGCTACTGGAGCTGGGACCCGAAGGAAACCTGGTCGCTGATCGTCTGGCTGATCTACGGCGCCTACATCCATGCGCGGATGACGCACGGGTGGGAGGGGCATCGCGCCGCCGTCTATGCCGTGTTCGGGTTCCTGATGGTGATCTTTTGTTTCTGGGGCGTGAATTTTCTGTTGTCGGGGTTGCACGCCTACGCGTGAACAGGATGTTGAAAATGGCCCCCAACTTCGTTCTCGGTCGCTCATCCCCGCTCGACGTACTTCTCCAGTACGCCTCGGGCGCCTCGCTTCCTGCGGCCTTGTTGGATGACCATTTTGAACATCCTGAAGAGAGAGAATTCGGGCTATGACGGAAGAGTCCCTGACAGACACCGCTCCGCAGGCGCAACCCAAAGGCGTCTCGCGCCTGCTCATCGGCGTGGCGGCCGTCGCCATCCTGGCCCTGGCCTTTGGCGTCGTCTGGATGCAGAGCGCCAAGTACGAGCCGCTGACCGTGGGGAAGGTGGCGCCGGACTTCGAACTGCCCGGCCTGGACGAGAAGCCGGTCCGTTTGTCGGACTATCGCGGGAAGGTGGTCTTCCTGAATTTCTGGGCCACCTGGTGCAAACCCTGCCGCGAAGAGATGCCCTCCATGGAAGTCCTCTACAAGAACTTCGAGAAGGACGGCCTGGTCATCCTGGCGGTGAGCATCGACCGGGTCACGACCAAAAAGGACATCCCGCCGTTCGTCAAGGGCATGAACCTGACGTTCCCCGTGCTGGTGGACTCCTGGGGGCAGACCGACAAACGCTACAAGCTCATGGGGGTGCCGGAAACCTATATCATCGACCAGGAGGGGGTGCTCAGGGAGAAAGTCATCGGCCCCAGGGACTGGACGGTGCTCGACAATCTCAAGGTCCTCACTGGCCTGCTGAAGGCCGGGGCAAAGACCGCCGCGGCCGGTCAGCCGGCGACGTGATGTCATGCTGGGTTTCACGATCACGGGTGTCGCCAGCGCCATCCTCCGAGTCCTCGTAGCGTTTGCCGGCATCGCGTTGGCCGGAGCCGGATGGAGCGAAGCCGCTGCCGGCCGGGCGGCGGTCGCGACGCCGGTTCAGGAGCGGGGGGTCCGCATCGGGGCTCCGGCGCCCAATTTCCGGCTCTACGACTTGCGCGGCCGCCTCGTGACCCTGTCGGACTATCGCGGACGCGTGGTGTTGCTCAACTTCTGGGCGACCTGGTGCGGTCCCTGCCGGGTCGAGATGCCGGCGATGGAGGATCTCTACCGGGAATTCAACCGGCGGGATTTCGAGATCCTGGCCGTGTCCACCGATCAGCAGGGCGCGGCGGTGACCAGGCCGTTCAGCGAGGAGATGGGCCTCACGTTCCCGATCCTGCACGATTCGGATTTCCGCGTCGGGGTCGCGTACGGGGCGCGGACCTTGCCGATGACGTTTCTCGTGGACCGTCGGGGGGTCATCACGCATCGGATTTTCGGGGCTCGGGACTGGCAAAGCCCCGAAGGGCGGCAGTTGATCAACAAGTTGGTGGCGGCGCCCTAGGCCGCTCGAGTGTGTACATGGGCGAGTCCATTCAACACATCTCCCTCCTCGCGGCTTTTTCGGCCGGGCTCCTGTCCTTTGTCTCTCCTTGCGTGTTGCCGCTCGTCCCCTCGTACATCTCCTACATCACCGGCCTGTCCCTCGACCAGCTCTCGGATGCGGCGGAGCGGCAGCGGTTCCGCAAGGCGATCGTGGTCAACTCGCTGCTCTTCATCGCCGGTTTCTCCGGCGTGTTCATTGCGTTCGGGGCCTCGGCGACGCTGATCGGCCAGGCGCTCATCACTTACCAGGAGCACATCCGGAAACTCGGCGGGATCCTGATCGTGATCTTCGGCCTCTACCTGCTGGGCGTGCTGAATCTGAGCTTCCTGCAGACCGAGAAGCGGATCCATTTCAAGAGCCGCCCGGCCGGCTATCTGGGCTCGTTCCTGATCGGGGTGGCCTTTGCCGCCGGCTGGACCCCTTGCGTGGGGCCGGTGCTGGGAACGATCCTGCTCTATGCCAGCACGACCGATGCCTTGACCGACGGGGTCACGTTGCTCACGGCCTATTCGCTCGGGCTGGGGCTGCCGCTGTTTGCGACGGCCCTGGGGGTGGACCGGTTCCTGGGCTACTTCAAGCAGGTCCGGGCCTATCTCTGGGGCGTGTCCCTCGTCAGCGGGGCGTTTCTGGTGGTGGTGGGCGTGATGATCTATGCGAACTCGCTGACGTTGATCACCAGCTTGTTGGAGCGGTATGGAATCGGCTGGTACCTCGGTCAATAGCAGCCGTCAGCTTTCAGCAGTCAGCTCCAAGCTGAAGGCTGATAGCTATAAAGCGCTTATGCCTACTTTGCCTGACAGCAAATCCTACGATGTCCTCGTGGTCGGCATGGGCCCGGCCGGCGCCACGGCCGCCTATGAACTCAGCCGCGCGGGGATGGCGGTGCTCGGGTTGGACAAACAGTCCCACCCGCGTTACAAAGTCTGCGGCGGCGGGCTCTCCTCCCGGATCGACAAGATTCTGGACGAGGAGTACAAGTCGGTCGTCGAGCACACGGTCTACGGGGTCCAGTTCACCTACCGGGGCGAAAAACCCTTCCTGATCCAGTCTCCCACGCCCATCGCGTTCATGGTCATGCGCGACCGGTTCGATCATTTGCTGCTCGAGAAGGCGCGGCGCGCCGGAACGGAAGTCCATGAGGGGGAGCAGGTGCTGCAATTCATCCAGCTGCCCGACGGGGTGGAGGTCATCACGGACCGGGGGCAGTACAAGACCAAGGTGCTGATCGGCGCGGACGGCGCCAACAGCATCGTGGCGCAGCGGCTCTTTCCGGACCGCCGCTTGAGCCGGATGCCGACGCTCGAGAGCGAGATGGGCATCGGGCGGCAGCCGGTCTATCCGGGGGAAGGCAAGGTGCTCATCGATCTGGGGGCTGCGGCGCAAGGCTATGCCTGGATTTTCCCGAAGAAGGAGCGGCTGTCCATCGGCGTGGCTGAATTCAAGGGCCGGCCCGCGAGCCCCAGGGGCGTGTTCGACCGGTTCATCCGCGACGAAAAGGCCTTGTCCCATATGGCCGTGCCCAGGCCCCACGGGCATCCCCTGCCCCTGTTCAGCGCCAGCGGCGCGTCGGCGCCGGACGGGCTCGTCCGGCATCGGGCCTTGCTGGTGGGGGACGCGGGGCATCTGGTGGACCCTCTGTTCGGGGAGGGCATCTACTACGCGGTCCGCTCAGGCCAGCTTGCGGCGGCCAGCGTGCTGGGTACGTTCCATGATTCCCGGCGCAGTTTGCTGGATTATGAAACGGACGTGATACGGGAAATCTACGCCGAGTTTCGCGTGGCCTCGCGGGTGGCGCGGATCGTCTATACCTTTCCGCGCCTGTGCCACCAGCTCATGCACCGCTACCAGGAAGTCATCAACCTCTACTACGAAGTCCTGCAGGGGCGGGAAAGCTACCAGTCTTTCTTCCGCAAATCCAAGGGCCTCGTCAAAGCCTCCTTCCGCGAAATCCTCAAAGAAACCTTAACGTTCTGACGGTCTTCCCTCAATTGAGCGACGGATGGGCTTCACCCTTGTTCGGGCTGGAGCTTCGCAGGCCTGTCATCAGGGTCAGCGAGCGTCTGTCGAAGGAAGGCCACTGCCGCTGGTCGAGCGGAGACTTCTTAGAAAGAAGTGGGCTTCAACCTTTTCCGGGCTGGAAAGGAAAAGACCTGTTCTAAGTGTTAGCGAGCGCCGGTGAAAGGAATGCCACTGCAGCGGGTCGAGCTAAGACTCAGCACCAGGAGCCGATGCGGCAGAGCGTGACTTGCGGTGCGAGCGTCGTCGCCTTGGTGCTGACGGCAGTCAGGGCTTGAGCGAGAGGCGGGAGCGTGGAAAGTGCGCCGGCCGTCGGGGGCGTCGGAGCCTGGGCCACGACCGCCGCCGGCTTCGGGTCTGCGGCGCCTGGCGCAGTGGAGGCGGCGGGAGCAGGCTGGGCCTTGGCCAGCGCCGTGCCGGGGGGAAGTTTGGCATCCACCTTGGCCAGCAGGATCTTACTTTCCTTTTGGTATTTGTGGGTCGGGTACTGTTGCGCCAACTGGACCAGCCTGTCATGCGCCCAGTCGTTCGCGCCCAGTTCGCTGTAGGAGAGCGCCAGATAATAGAGCGCGTCGGGAGCCACCTCCATCTCGGGGAATTTCTTCACGATGGATTCGAACCGATAGGCGGCCGCCAGATAGGACTCGCGCCGATAGTAGAACTGACCGACGAAATAATAGGTCTGGGCCATCAGATCGTTGCAGGCTTTGATTTTCTCGATCGCTTCGGCCTGGTACTTGCTGCCCGGATACTCTTTCATCAGCTTCTCGAAGGCATCCTGGGCCTTGGTAATCGGGGCCGGGTCGCGATCGATGGACGTGGACATCTTGAAGTAGCTCATGCCGATCTTGAATTGGGCGTAGGACGAGAGGGCGTGGACCCGGTGCAGGTCGAGGAAGTGCTGGTATTCGACCAGGGCTTCCGCATACTCCCCTTTATCGAAGAAGGCTTCGGCCCGCTTCATGATGACGTTGGGGTCGTAGTTTTTCTCGACCGTGTCCCCGATGAAGATCTGTTCGTCGGTGCCGCTGGGGGATTTTCCGCCGGCCGCGGTCTGCTTGGGCGTGCTGGAGCAGCCGAAGGCCAAGCCGATGGCGAGGGCGAAGACAAGAAGCGGTATGTTCGCGCGCGCACCCATCATTCGGTATGCTTTCAGAAACCCGTGGAAAGAGGCTGAATCCCAGTCACCGTAACAAATCGCGCATGAAAATGCAACCGATCCGGCGAAGTGCAATTGACGGGTCCTCCCCGGCACCCTATAATCTAATCGCGCCGGCTACGAAAAGAATTGACCGCGACGTAAGGAGACCGAGACGGCGATGTCGCCGTCCTCGCGTAGTACCTCGTCCGTCCGATCCCTTGAACGTCCCTAAGGGTCATCCAAACGTACTGTCTATGTTGCACAGCCGCATTGTTGGAACAGGCTCCTATGTCCCTGCCAGGGGCGTGACGAACGCCGAAGTGGGGCTGGCCCTTGGTCTGGACGCCGAGGCGGTCTACCGGCGGACCGGCATCCGCCTCCGCCACTGGGCCGACGCGGAGCAGGCCACGTCGGATCTGGCGGAGCCGGCGGCGCGGGCGGCCTGCGAGGCGGCGGGCCTGCCGCCGTCGTCGGTGGATGCGATCGTGCTCTCCACGACGTCGCCGGACATGGTGTTTCCCTCGAGCGCCTGCCTGCTGCAACGGAGGCTCGGGGCGGCCCGTGCCGCGGCCTTCGACGTGGCGGCGTCTTGCTCCGGATTTCTCTATGCCCTGTCCATGGCCGACCGGTTGGTCCGCGGCGGTCAGGCGCAACGCTGCCTCGTCGTGGCGGCGGAGGTCAAGTCCCGCTTCCTCGACGCGCAGGATGTGGCGACCGCCATGCTGTTCGGGGACGGGGCCGGCGCGGCCTTGGTGATCGGGGATTCGACCGGCGTCCCTCATGGAGGCCGGCTGCTCGGCGTGCGGCTCTATGCGGACGGCGCCCGCCATGGGCTGATCCGCATGGCCGCCGGAGGATCCCGGCAGCCGACCACGGCGCAGACGGTTCGGGACAACCGGCACGTGCTCACGATGCAAGGGGGGCCGCTCTTTCGGCTGGCCGTCAAACGGCTGGCGGAAGCGGTGGCCGAGATGCTCAAGGAGTTCGGCGTGACGATGGAGGAACTCGGACCGGTCATCTTCCATCAAGCGAACGGCCGGCTGCTGGCCATGTTGCAGAAACGGCTGGGCATTCCGCCGGAGAAAATGTATTCGGTCATCGAGCACATCGGCAATACGTCGTCCGCGTCGTTGCCCATCGCCCTGGACCGGGCGGTGCGGGAGGGACGGCTGGCCGACCAGGAGCCGGTGTTGCTGGGCGCGGTCGGGGGCGGTCTCACCTGGGCGACCGCGTTGCTCCGCTGGTAGGCGTTCGAAGCGATGGGGTTGCGTCCGGTGGGAAGAACCATAAGGAGGTGACCAGGAACGAGAAATCTGTCGGACAATTGTTCAAAGAGGGTGTCGTGCAGGCGGCGGCCCACGCGCTGGTCTATGGAGCTGCGGTGTTTCTCGTCACGGTTCTCTGCATGGGTATCATCAAACAGGAAATCAAAGAAGGCATCGAGTACGGCGTCGAGACGGCGTTGGAGCAGACGTCCGCCATGGTCGTGGATACCGCGGTCACGGAGGACGCGGCGTTCAATCGGCTGGTCCTGCCCAAGCTCAAGCAGAATGCGAAGGAAGCGATTGAGTACACGATCACGCGGGCGAAGCGGGACCTGATCGCCGCGCCGCCCGCCAAAGAGGGGCCGAAACCGTCAAAGCATTCATGAGGGTGACGCGATGTTCAGCTTAATCCCGCGCGAGGTGGCGTTCTTCGACTTGTTCCGCAAGGCGGCGCACAACATGATCGAGGGCAGCCGCCTGCTCAAGGACATGATGGAGCGGTTTGAAAATCCGGTGGAGCAGGCCCGCCGCATCAAGGACATCGAGCACATCGGCGACGGGATCACCCACGACATTGTGCGGAAGCTGAATCAGACGTTCATCACGCCGATCGACCGGGAGGACATCCACGGACTGGCCAGCGCGATGGACGACATCCTGGACCTGGTCGAGGCGATCGCGGACCGCTTCGTGGTGTTCAAGGTGACCAAGCCCACCGACACCGCGGTCAAGCTGGCCGGCATCCTCCACCAGGCGGCGGTGGCGGTGGGGGCGGGCATCGATCGCCTGGGCCAATCCCATGCGGATCTGAACGAATGTTGCGTGGAGGTGAACAGCCTGGAAAACGAAGCGGACCGGATCACGCGGGACGCCATTTCCTCGCTGTTCGAACAGGAGCGGGACCCGATCGCGGTGATCAAGTGGAAAGAGATCTACGAGAATTTTGAAGAGGGAACGGATCGCTGCGAAGATGTGGCCAACATCCTCGAACGCATCGCGCTCAAGCACGTCTGACGAACAATGGCTGTCAGCGGTCAGCTGTCGGCCTCCGGATATACAACCACTCCAACGCTCTTTTCCTCGGCGATCTTCCGAAGCTGAGAGCTGACGGCTGATAGCCGCTTACAGGGTGTGAGCATGTTCGATCTCAACGGCATGTTGCTGCTGGTGGTGGTGCTGGCGCTGTTGTTCGACTTCTCGAACGGCTGGCACGACAGCGCCAACGCGATCGCGACCGTGGTGTCCACCAGGGTGCTGAGCCCGCTCGCCGCGGTGTTGATGGCGGGGGTGCTGAACGTGGCCGGCGCCTTCATGTCCACGGCCGTGGCCAAGATGGTCGGGTCCGGGATCGTGGATCCGGCCGCCGTCACGCAAGCGATGGTGGCCTCCGCGCTGGGGGGCGCGATCGTGTGGAATCTCTTCACCCTGTTGCTGGGCTTGCCGACCAGTTCCTCCCATGCCTTGATCGGCGGGCTGGTCGGGGCCGCGCTGGTGCACGGCGGCTGGTCGGTGGTCAAGCTGGCCGGCTTGCGGTCGGTCATGGAGGCGATGGTCCTGTCCCCGTTCTTCGGGTTCCTGACCGGACTGGTCATCATGGTCGTGATCAGCCGGCTGTTCTTCCGGACTCCGCGCAATTTCGCCACCCGGCTGTTCAGCCGTCTGCAAATGGTGTCGGCCGGCTTCATGGCGTTCAGCCACGGCGCCAACGATGCGCAGAAGGCCATGGGCATCATCACGCTCGCGCTCCTGTCGGCCGGGAAAATTCCGACCGCCGAGGTGCCCACCTGGGTGATCGTGGCCTGTGCGTTGGCGATGGGGCTGGGCACCGCCGTCGGGGGATGGAAAATCGTCCGGACGCTCGGCATGCGCATTCTGACGCTGGAGCCGGTTCATGGGTTCGCGGCGGAAACGTCGGCGGCCACGGTCCTGCTGGTGACTGCGCACATCGGCCTGCCGGTCAGCACGACGCACACGATCACGTCTTCCGTGATGGGGGTCGGGGTGGTCAAGCGGCTGTCCGCCGTCCGGTGGGGGGTGACCGCGCGCATTCTCTACGCCTGGGTCTTTACGCTCCCGGGAGCCGCCCTGATGGCGGCGGCGATCTACGCCGTCGTGTCGCGGCTGGGCTGAACGGCTCCCCGCGGATCTTTCAGCGCCGGCAAACGGATGACGAACCGGCTGCCGATCGGGTCGTTCCCCTCCACCCATACCTGGCCGCCGTGCCCTTCGACGATGTGCTTGACAATCGCCAAGCCCAAGCCGGTCCCCCCCATTTCACGGGATCGGGCCTTGTCCACCCGATAAAACCGCTCGAACACGCGCGGGCGATCCGCAGCGGGGATGCCAAACCCCGTGTCGCTCACGGTCAGTTCGATCGTCTCGTCCTCGCGGACGGGCCGTGCCGATACGTGAATCGTGCCGCCCTCCGGCGTGTACTTCACGGCGTTGTCGAGCAGGTTGGTGAGGACTTGGACCAACCGGTCTTCGTCGCCTGATACCGGAGGCAGGTCCGGTGGGATGGCCACGGATAGCGTATGCCTCTTTTTCTCGGCCAGCGGCTTGACGGAGGCCAGGGTCCGCTCGACCACATTGCGCAACCCGACGGGCTCTTGCCTGAATTGGACGCGGCCGGACTCGATCTGGGAGAGTTGCAGCAGGTCTTCCAGGAGCAGATTCAGCCGGTCGCTTTGTTTGAGAATGATCTGCAGGAATTGCGTCGCTTCTTCCGGATGGTCTTTCGCCCCGTCCAACAGGGCTTCGACGTAGCCCTTGATGGAGGTGAGCGGCGTGCGCAGTTCATGCGAGACGTTCGCGACGAAGTCTTTGCGAACCGTTTCCAGCCGCCGGAGGGCGGTGATGTCGTGGTCGAGTTGGTCCGCCATCTGGTTGAGCGTCCTCGCGAGGACGCCCACCTCGTCGTTCGATGCGGCCGGGATGCGTCGCTCGAAGGAGCCGCCGGCCAGCTGTCGGGCGACCACCGCGATCTCCGACAGGGGTCTCGTCAATCCCCTGGCGATGAAGAAGCTCAGGAGCATGGAGACGGCGAACGCCACGCCGAATGCAATGCCCAGGGCCTGCTGCAAGTCACGAATCCGGCTTTCCAGGGTCGTCAAGGGCATGGCGAGCCGCACGATGCTGATGGCGTGGGCGCCGGGGGGGGCGACCCGCATGGCCAGGTAAAACAATCGCTGACCGGTGGTGTCGCTTTGCCGGATGTCCGTGCCGCGCCCGGTGGCCAGCGCGCTGGCGACTTCCGGGCGCATCCGGTGGTTGGCGAGCGTCGGGATCGCGTCATCCGACAGGGCGCTGTCCGCGAGAACCCGGCCGTCCCGGTCGATCACCGTCACTCTGGCGTTGGCGTGGATCCCGAGTTCGCGCGCCTGGATTTGCAGGCGATCCGACGGAGGTGGCGAAGGGACCAGGAGGGGTTGCAGGGCAAGCGCGGCGAGGCCTGTGCGGGCGGCCAGCGCCTCTTCCGCGCGGGCCAGCTCCAGTTGTTCGATGGAGCGAAACGCCAAGCCTCCCGCCACCACCAGCCCCAACATGACGGCGAGCAGTGTGCCGAGCGTGACTTTCCACCGGATCGAAAACGACATGGCAATGAAGCCTTCAACTCTCAGCGCTCAGCGAACAGCTGACAGCTGATGGCTGAAAACCTCTCATGGGTTAGGCTTCACGTTCTTTGAGTTTGTACCCCAGCGACTTGACCGAGACGATCGCCTCGTCGAGCAGGGGGATCTTCTGCTTGAGCCGCCGGACATGCACGTCCACCGTGCGCGTCGTGCCGTAATAGTCATACCCCCAGACGGCGTTCAGCAGCACGTCGCGGGTCAAGACCCGCCCCGGGTGGCGGAGCAGGTGTTCGAGCAGCCCGAACTCCTTCGCCGTGAGCGGAATGTCCCGGTCGGCGACCGCGACCTCATGACGCGCGAGATCCATGACCAGGGCTCCGTATTGGAGGCGCGGGGAGTCGTCCGGTTTACGCTCCAGCCTGCGGAACAGGGCTTTCACGTGGGCCACCAGCGCTTTGGGGCTGAACGGTTTGGTGATGTAATCGTCCGCGCCGAGTTCGAGCCCGACGACCACGTCCGATTCTTCGGCTTTGGCGGTGAGCATGATGACCGGCAGGAGGGTCGTGTCCGGATCGGCCCGGATCCGTTTGCAGACCTCCAGCCCGTCCATCCCGGTCAGCATCAGGTCCAGGATGACCAGGTCGGGATGTTCGGTCTTGACGAGTTTGAGCCCGTCCGTCCCCGTCATGGCCATGCAGGTCCGGTAGCCTTCTTTCTCCAGGTAGAGGCGGACGAGAGACTGGATGTCCTGTTCGTCCTCGACGATCAGCACTTTTTTGCCGGCCGGCGATGTCATCGAGAAAACAGCCTAAAGGGACGGGGGTAAGGTGTCAAGGGCGGAGGGGGGAGCCTCGACTGACGAACGGTGCGCGCTCTCGGCGCCGGCATGATGCGATGGCGCAGGAAAGCGGCTCCGAGTCGTACGGTTGGCCGCGAGCCTCATCGGACCAACGGAACGGCTCGCGGCAGTTGATAGGCTCGCAAATGGGCAAGATCCCGCCATGCCGCCACCTCGGCGCACATCCGTTCCAGCCGAAGCTTTTGGTACAGAGACGGCAGCGTTGACGAGCCGATGAAACGGCGCGAGAGGGGGGCGCAAGGGGCAAATCTGTTGACGCCGGGGCCTCTTCTGCCGTAAGGTGAGGCCTATTTTTGGGCTGAGGGCTGATAGCTGAAGGCTGGGAGCATATAAGACATGAAGATATATCTGGCGAATCCCCGGGGCTTCTGCGCCGGAGTGGACCGGGCGATCGATATCGTGGAGCTGTCGCTCACAACCTACGGGGCGCCGATCTACGTCCGGCACGAAATCGTCCATAGCCGCCATGTGGTCAATTCCCTGCGCGAGAAGGGCGCGGTGTTCGTGGAGGAGCTCAACGAGGTTCCGGACGGGGCGATCGTGATTTTCAGCGCCCACGGGGTGGCGAAGGAGGTCTGGGCCGAATCCACGCGCCGTAATCTGAAGGTGATCGATGCGACCTGTCCACTGGTCATCAAGGTCCACAACGAAGTGAACCGGGATTACACGCAAGGGTATGAATTGATCCTCATCGGCCACGCAGGGCATCCGGAAGTCATCGGGACCTTGGGGCAGATTCCCGACAAGTTTCATCTGGTCTCCTCCGTCAAGGACGTCGAAGCGCTGCAGGTGGAGAATCACCACCATCTCTCCTACGTGACGCAGACGACGCTCAGCGTGGATGAGTGCCGCGACATCGTCGAGGCGTTGAATCGGCGCTTCCCCGGGATCAAAGGACCTCATCAGGAAGACATTTGCTATGCCACCCAGAACCGGCAGAATGCCGTGAAAGAGCTGTCCGGTCTGGTGGATGTGATTTTGGTGATCGGCTCGCCGAACAGCTCCAATTCGAACCGGCTTCGGGAGCTGGCCGAGCGGTGCGGCATTCCTTCCCACCTGATCGACTCCTCTGCGGATATCAATCCCGACTGGGTCAAGAACGCCCGTGCCGTGGGCATTTCCGCCGGGGCCTCGGCTCCGGAGGTCTTGGTGGCCGATGTGGTGGAGTACCTCAAGCGCTTTGGGGCTTCGGAAGTTGAGGAATTGACGGTGATCGAGGAAGACGTGGAGTTTTCCTTGCCGAAGGAGCTGGTCACGATTAAATCCATCTCGCAGGCTTCTGTCTATACTGCCCCTCGCGCCGATCCCTGAAGACCCCACGCTCTTGTTCCCAGCCGTCCCCTACAGATGGGGGACGGTGTGCGGTTCCTCCACTGTATCCAGTGTTTTTCTTTGCTTTCCTGAACCATCCGTGCTACAAGGTCCCCCACTATCTGTCGTAGGGCCCGTGGTTTGGTGCCGGACCTGTTGAAGAGGGGGGAGCATGCATCTTAAATCCTTAGAGCTCACAGGGTTTAAGTCGTTTGCCGAAGCCAAGATTGAGTTTCCCCCCGGCATGACCGCGGTGGTCGGCCCCAATGGGTCGGGGAAAAGCAATGTCGTGGATGCGATCCTCTGGGTGCTGGGAGAGCAGAGCACCAAGACGCTCCGAAGCGAGCGGATGGAAGACGTCATCTTCAACGGGACCGAGGCGCGCAAGCCGCTGGGGATGGTCGAGGTCTCGCTGGTGATGAGCGGCCTTGCGGAGCAGCAACTGCAAGGGATTCCCGGTTTGCCGGCTCAGATGGGAGAGTTGCACGAAGTCATGGTCACGCGCCGGCTGTACCGCAACGGGGACAGCGAATATCTGATCAATAAAATCCTCTGCCGGCTCAAAGATGTCCGCAGTTTGTTCCTGGACACGCGGGCCGGAAGCAAGGGCCACACGGTCATCGAGCAGGGCCGCATCGAGCAGATCCTGAATGCCTCTCCGCAAGACCGTCGCGAGTTGATCGAAGAAACCGCCGGGATCGTCCGGTACAAGAAGCAGAAGGCCGAGGCGCTCCGCAAACTGGACTCGACGCACCAGAGCCTGTTGCGGGTGCGCGATATCATTGCCGAGGTGCATCGGCAGCTGGGCTCCCTGGAGCGTCAAGCGCGCCAGGCCCGTGCCTTTCAGAATTTGCAGCAGGAAGCGAAGGTCCTGGAGGTGCGGCTGCTGGTCTGGGATTACCGGGCCCGCCTGGCCGCCCAGGCGGGCTGCGACGGGGAACTGGCGGCGATGGAAGCCAGTGAGTCCGGTCAGGCGGCCGAGCAAGCCGGGCTTCAGGCGGAGTTGGAATCGCTCCGGCTGAGGATCACGGAGGCGGATCAGGCCATTACGCGCACCCGCGAGGAGCTGGAACGGCTGGAGCGGCTCAAGTCCCAGGCCCTGACCGCGGCCGAGGTGGAACGGGCCAAGCTCGGGCAATTCGATCAGCAGCGGATGCAGGCGGAGGCCGACTTGACCCGCTTGAGCCGTGAACGGGAGCAGGCAGGCCTGACGATGGATGGCCTGCGGGCCAAGCTGGCCGAACTTGACCGTGAGGTCGCTGCCGGCACCCAAGCCCTTAGGCAGCTCGAAGAGGCCGGCGCCTCGCTCGCGACTCGTCGGGCTGCCGCGGTGGACGAAGAAGAGCGCGCCCGCGCGGCCAGCCTCGACCTGATGGTGCAAATGACGCGTGAGGAAAATGGGTTGGCGGATATGCAACGCCGGCTCGAGGATGCCCTGCGTCGGGCCGACCGCCTGGCCCAGGAAGAGACCGCCGTCGGCGAGCAGTGGCGGAGCGCGAAGGAGCAGTGCGAGGCCGCGGCCCGCCGCCGCGAACAGAGCGAAGAGACCTTGCAGACTCGGCAGGGCGAGCGCAAGGCGTCGGCGCAGGAGGAGGCGCGGATTGAGCAGGCGCTCCGTGAGACGGAACAGCGCATCGGCCTGCATCAAGAAGAAGCGGCGTCGGTCCGCTCACGACTCCGTGCGCTGCAGGCGGTGGTGCGCGAGGGCATGGGTTATGGGCGCGACGGGGAAGAGGCGACGTCGCTCCGGGTGGCCTGCCAGGGCTTGCGCGAGGCGGTGGCCGAATGGCTGGTCGTGCCGTCCGGGCTTGAACGGGCGGTTGAAGCAGTGCTGGGCGAGCGGGTGCGGGGCTGGTTGGTTGAGGGCCCTGTCTCGGCGCGCGAGGCTGTGGCTCTGCTGAAACAGAAGGGGATGGGGCGTGGAGCCTTTGTGCCGTCGGCGCCTCGGTGGCATACCCGGACGGATACGGCTGCCTCCGCCTGGTGGGCGAACTTGCAGGCCAAGCCCGGTGTCAGAGGTCTGGCGAAAGATCTCTTGCGCACGACGGGGGAATCCGGATCTGCCTTGGCCTGCCTGTTTGATTCCGTTGTGATCGTCGAGTCGCTGGATGTGGCGGTGGGCCTCTGGGAACAGGGGCTCTGGTCTGCGCCTGATGGCCCGACCCTGGTGACCCTGGAGGGGGACGTGCTCGATCCGGCCGGGATACTCACCGGCGGATTGGCCGGGGAGGCGGGCGGGTTGCTCCAATGGCGGCGGGAGATCGAGGAACTGGAGGCGAAGGGACGCGACCTGTCCGGCAAGCTGGATGACTCACGCGCCGCACGGGAGCGGCTCGAGGCCGATCGACAGGCGTGCCATGCGACGGGGGAGCGGCTGCAAGCCGCGATCCGCGAGGCGGAGCTGGTGGTGCTCGCGGCGCAGAAGGATGAAGCGATTTTTTCGCGCACGATGGCGGAACTCACTCGGCGCCTGGATACCCTGGCGTCCGAGCGCCAGACGGAAGAACGGGAACGGGGCACTGTCGAGGCGGAGCTGCAGGCGATTCGGGTGCGGCTGGCGCAATTGGGCGAGCAAAAATCCGCACAGGAGACCGGTCTCGAGGAGCGGAGCCACGTCCGCCGACGCCTGGATGAGGAAAGCCAGGCTTTTCAGCAGCGGATGCTGGAGGCTCGCCTGGCGGTTGCGGCAAGCCGTTCGCAGCATGGTCATTGCGAGGCGGATTTGACCCGGCTTGCCGGGGAGGACCGGGAGCGGGGGGCGCGGATCGCCAGTCTGGAGCAGCAGATGACGGCCTTGTCGGAGGCCTGGCACCGGAGTCAGGACCTGCGCCAGCAGCAGGAGGCTCTGTGCCAGGAACATGAGGGGCGGGCGGCTCACGTTCGCCGGGAGCTGATGCAGGCGCAGGAACTGCAAGCCCAGGATGCCGAGCGGGCTCGGGGCTTGGAGGCCGGGCTCGATGTGGTGCGCGCCGCCTTGGCGGCAAGCCGCGAGGCCCGAACGGCGCTCGAAGTCCGACGGGCCGAGCTCAAGACTCAGTTGGCGGCTTTAGAGGGGACCTTGACCGGGACCTACCAGCTCTCGGTCGAAACGGCTTTGGCGCAGGAGCCGCCTCCGGAACCGGTGCTGGCGTTGGAGGGACAGGCGCCGCTTCAGGATGCCGACGCGGCAGCCGCCCAGGAGCTGCGCGATAAGCTGCAGAAGATTCGCGATCGGCTCGACCGGATGGGGCCGATCAACTTGGCGGCCATCGAAGAGCATCGTGAATTGGAAGAACGGCACAAATTCCTCACCGCGCAGGAGGAAGACTTGGCCCAGTCGATCGGGGCCTTGAAAGAAATCATCAACCGGATCAACCGCACAACGAAACAGATGTTCCTGGAAACGTTCGCCGAACTGCAGCAAAAGTTCGGCGAAGTCTTCACGCGTTTCTTTCCGGGCGGGCGGGCCGAACTGGTGCTGGTCGAGCCGGAAGCGGGCGAAGAGGGCGAGGCTGGCATGCGCTCGGAGCCGGGGGTGGACATTGCGGCGCAGCCGCCTGGAAAGCGGCTCAAGAGCATCACCATGCTCTCCGGCGGGGAGAAGACCCTGACCGCCATGGCGCTGATTTTTGCCAGCTTTCTGATCCGGCCGACCCCCTTCTGCATTCTGGACGAGATCGACGCCCCGCTGGACGAAGAAAATATCGGGCGCTTCACGGGCGTGCTCCGCGAGCTGGCCGAAGCGGCCCAGTTCCTGGTGATCACCCATAATAAACGCACCATGGCCGTGGCCGATTCTCTCTTCGGAGTCACCATGGAGGAGCCGGGCGTGTCCAAGCTGGTCTCGGTGCGATTGGCGGATCTCCAACCAGCCTAGCCGGAAGTCTTCGGCTCAAGTCATTGAAAAGCTTCGGGTTGCTTGACAGCCTCCATGAGGTTTGCTATAAATCATCCCTATGAAAAATAGAGTCACTAGCCGATATCGTTGTATCGCTGCCGAGCAGGCGCCTCTTTCCTCGCTTCCTTTCTCCATCGTTTGGTGAACGGCGTACAGGTATGAAACTCATTCGGAGTTTGATTACACGTCTGTCCGATAGTCTGTTTGCGTCCGTCCCGGACCGCCTCAAGGCCGGAGCCAGGACCAGACTGGGTCCGGTCCTTCGTCTGGTGTCCCACAATCTGTACCCTTCTGCCGCGCCAGAGCAAACCCGCCGGGCCGCCGGGCCGGCCCATGGCCAGTCCGAAGCCATTGATGAAGCCATGCGACGGAGCCAAGCCTGGCTTCTTGGGCGGCAACATCCCCGGGAGGGGTATTGGGTGGCGGAGCTCGAGGCGGATACGACACTGACGTCCGAGTACCTGATGCTCCGTTGTTTCCTGGACTTGGTCGATCCTGATCGTGAGCGGAAAGCCGTCCAGTATTTGCGCGCGATGCAGCTGCCGGAGGGGGGCTGGCCGATCTACTACGGAGGCCCGCCCGAGATCAGCGCCTCCGTCAAGGCCTACTTCGCGCTGAAGCTCTCCGGCGTGTCGGCCGACGAACCCTGTATGGTCCGCGGCCGCGAAGCCATCCTTGGGATGGGCGGAGTCGTGGCGGCCAATGTCTTTACGAAGATCACACTGGCGCTGTTCGATCAGTATGACTGGCGCGGCATTCCCAGCATGCCGCCCGAAATCATGCTGTTGCCGAAGCGGTTCTACTTCAGCCTCTACGCCGTGTCCTACTGGTCCCGGGCGGTCCTCATTCCGCTCCTGATCATTTTTTCGCATCGGCCTGTGTGCCGGATTCCGAAGGAGCAGGGCATTGATGAATTGTTCCTGCAGCCGCGCGAGCAGGTCCGCTTTCGTCATGAACCGCCGCTCAAGAGGGACGTCGCCTGGTTTACCTGGCGCAACTTCTTCATTGCCGTCGATCGTGTACTGAAGGCCTACGATCGCATGCCTATCCGGCCGCTGCGCGAGAAGGCCGTGGCGAAGGCGGCCGAATGGATGCTTGATCATATGAAAGGCGCCGGGGGGCTGGGAGCCATTTATCCGGCCATGGCCAACTCGGTGGTGGCGTTGCGGTGCTTGGGGTACGGGGTTGAGCATCCCCTGGTTGTCAAGGCGTTCGGCGAAATCGAAGCGCTCGAAATCTACGATGTCGTGCCGGAGGGAAAGGGCCAGGCGGAGACGCTGCATCTGCAGCCCTGCCATTCCCCGATTTGGGACACGGCGCTTCTGCTCAATGCCTTGGTCGAAGCGGGATTGTCCCAGGACCATCAGGCTCTGAGCAAGGCGGCGACATGGCTTTTGTCCCGCCAGACGACGACTGTCGGGGATTGGAAAGTCTCGGCGCCGAACGCGGAGCCGGGCGGATGGTATTTCCAGTTCGAGAACGAGCTGTATCCCGACGTGGACGACTCGGCGGTGGTGTTGATGGGATTGGCCAAAGTGCGCTTGGCTGATCGCGAAGCCCAGCGGCAGGCCATTGCCCGCGGGTATCGCTGGGTCATGGCGATGCAGGGGTCCGACGGCGGCTGGGGCGCGTACGACAAAGACAACAATCGCATGGTGTTCAATTTAATTCCCTTTGCCGATCACAAGGCGTTGCTGGATCCCAGCACGGCGGATTTGGCCGGTCGTTGCTTGGAGATGCTGGGCATCCTGGGTTATGACCGGACCCATCCGGCGGCCGTTCGCGCGCTGAATTATCTGCGGCACGAACAAGAGCCGGACGGAAGCTGGTTTGGGCGGTGGGGCGTCAATTACATTTACGGCACGTGGTCGGTTTTGGCGGGGTTGCGAACGATCGGTGAAGATATGTCGGCGCCGTATGTCGAGCGTGCCGTGGCATGGCTGGAGTCCAAGCAGAATCCGGACGGCGGGTGGGGCGAGTCCTGCTTGTCTTATGCGGATCGTGATATGGCCGGCCGTGGTGTCAGCACCCCTTCGCAGACGGCGTGGGCGCTGCTCGCCCTGCTCTCCGCCGGTGTGACGAATTCCATCACGGTCGTGCGGGGAGTGCATTACTTGCTGCGCCATCAGCGCGAGGATGGATCGTGGGAGGAGGTTCGCCACACCGGAACGGGATTCCCGCGGGTCTTCTACCTCCGCTATCATTGGTACTGTCAGTACTTCCCTCTCTGGGCCCTGGCCATGTATCGGAATCTGCGGGCCCATGGCCAGACGAAGGCGGACGAGTTGCGTCGGATCGCTCGCGAGACGGGATGCTTCCGTGCAGAGGGGTGAGCGTCGGGATGTGCCGCGCTGCCGGTCGTTGCTCGTGGGGCAGCGGGGCTCTTGAAGCGGGTCGGCGTTTTTACGGCCACGCGATGGGAGCAAGAGGCAGTCAGCCGGGCGATTCTGATTGAGGAGAGGGCACGCGTCGGCGGCGTTCCTTGCGTGATTGGGCGTCGCGGGGCTTGCCGGGTCTCGGTGTTCCGGACAGGCATGGGGCCCGTGAAAGCCAGTGCAGTCTCCCGCGAAGCGCTTGCCAGTTGCTCCCTGGACCTTGCGGTTTCCTCCGGCTTTGTCTGCGCTCTGACTTCCTCCCAGATCGGCGATCTCCTCATTGGCACGGACGTGAGTCCTTGGCCGGCAGGAGTCTGTTCTGTCGAGCTGAGCGGGCGCGTTCCTTGCTCGGTTGAATTGCAGACCGTTGCGCTGGAGTCTGCGCGCCGGTCCGGCATAGCGGTTCAGGCCGGTCGGTTTGTGTCCGCGTCGCACGTTCTCTGGCGAGCGGAGGAGAAACAACGTGTGGCGGCCGGCACCGGAGCGGTGGGCCTCGACATGGAGAGCGCGGCGCTCGGCGCCATCGCGAAGGGGCGACAGGTTCCCTTCCTTGTGGCGCGTACGGTGTCGGATTTGCTGGACGAGGATCTCCCGCTTGACTTCAATCTCTTTTTGACGCCGAAGACCTGGCCGCAGGGCCTGTGGCAGGTGGCACGCCGACCATCATGCCTCTCGGGGATTCTGCGCCTGCGCCGGCAGAGCCAGGCGGCCGCGGTTCGATTGACCCGGTTCATGGAAGCATTTCTGAATGACACGCGGTAACGGGGCCGAGGAGAAGAGGATGGAATCCCATCAGGAGCAGTCATGGTGACCGTGATGGTTGCCCATCTTGGCCGCACCACCCTCTTTCTGCTCGGAGAAATGGGGCGCATGCTGCTGTTTCTTGTCGCGACCATCGCGTGGTTCACGAGACCGCCTTTGCGGCCCCTCCAAATCCTCAAGCAACTGCACTTCATCGGTTTCAAGTCGTCATTCGTGGTTGTCTTGACGGCCGCATTCACGGGCATGGTGCTGGGTTTGCAGGGCTATTACTCGCTGCGGAAGTTCGGAGCGGAAGCGGCGCTCGGCTCCGCCGTGGCCTTGAGCATGATCCGGGAACTGGGACCGGTGCTGGCGGCACTGATGGTGACCGCTCGTGCCGGGTCGGCCATGACCGCCGAGATCGGCATCATGCGGATCACGGAGCAGATCGACGCGCTGGACACGATGGCCATCAACCCCTTGCAATATCTGGTGTCGCCAAAATTGGTGGCCGGTCTGATCGGGGTGCCCCTGCTCGTCGCGATTTTCGATGTGGTCGGGATTTATGGGGGTTATTTGGTTGGCGTCGAACTGCTGGGGGTCAATGCCGGGTCCTATTGGAGCTCCATCGAATCGGCCGTGGAGTGGAAGGACGTGTACGGGGGCATTCTGAAGTCCATCAGTTTCGGGTTGATCGTGAGCTGGGTCTGTTGCTACAAGGGCTACTACACGAGGATGAGCGCGGAGGGGTTGGGCACGGCGACCACGGAGGCGGTGGTCTTGAGCTCCGTTCTGATTCTCGTCTGGGATTATTTCCTGACGTCCGTTTTGTTGTAATGATGTCAACGGGCGGCCGTCAGTTTACGGAAACCTCCGACCCGGCCGCTGACAATCGACAGCCGAGGGCGATTCGCCATGATTAAGCTTGTCGGGGTTGAAAAGACGCTGGGCGGACAGCCGGTGCTGCGGGGCGTGGACCTGGAAATTCCTCCGGGCAAGCTCACCACCATCATCGGACGAAGCGGGGAAGGGAAAAGTGTGCTGCTCAAGCACATGATCGGGCTGTTCAAACCGGATCGAGGGGAAGTGTGGGTCGACGACGTTGAAATTTCACGGCTCAAGGGGACGGCGCTCAACGACGCGCGCAAGCGATTCGCCATGTTGTTTCAGGGGGCGGCGTTGTTCGACTCGTTGACCGTTTTTGATAATGTCGCGTTTCCCTTGCGCGAGAAGCTCGAGCTGTCGGAGTCGGACGTGAAGCGTCGTGTCGGAGAGAAGCTTGATCAAGTCGGCCTGACTGGCATGGGGCATAAGTTTCCTGCGGAGTTGAGCGGGGGGATGAAGAAGCGTGCGGGTTTGGCTCGGGCGTTGGTGATGGAGCCGGAAATTCTCCTGATCGACGAGCCGACGACGGGGCTGGACCCGCTCATGGCCAAGACGATCCACGATCTCATCGTGGCGATGCACAAGACGTTTGGGTTCACCGCGGTCATGGTCAGCCACGAGATCCCTGAGATCTTTGCTATTTCTGATTGGGTGGCTATGCTGAAGGAGGGGAAGATTGCGGCGATGGCTCCCTCACAAGAGTTCCAGCAGACCACGGATCCGGACATTCTCGAGTTTATTTCCGTAGGTGGGACCGTGGCCTTGGTCCACGCCGTTCGCGAGGGGTAAGATGGAGAACACCAAGCTGGAACTCGTCGTCGGGGTTTTCGTGCTGGCGGGCATTGCCTGCCTGGGTTATCTTTCGATCAAGCTCGGCAAGCTGGAGGTGATCGGGGGCCACCTCTACGAAGTGGAGGCGGGGTTCACATCCACAACGGGCTTGAAGCCGGGCGCGACGGTGGAGATTGCCGGCGTGGAAGTCGGGCGGATCAAGGCGATCGCCCTGAAGGACGATCAGGCTGTGGTCACCATGGCGATCCAGGATGATGTGAAACTCTACAGCGACACCTTCGCTTCGATCAAGACCCGCGGGATCATTGGAGAGAAATTCATCACGCTGTCGCCGGGCGGTGGAGGAGACCCCCTCCGGGCAGGCGGGAGAATCAGGGACACGGAAGCCGGGCTGGATCTGGAGGAGTTGGTCAGCCAATACATCCATGGCAAGGTGAAGTAACGTCAATGGTAAGCAGACAGAACGAAGAGGGCATGAATATGACGCAGACGCATTGGAATGGAGGCCGGTCCGGGATGCGTAGCCTGAACATGCGATGGGCGCGAACGATGCTACTGCGGGGCGGCATGGGGCTGGCGGCTCTTGCCATCAGTCTCTTCGCCGGGAGCGCGTTGGCATGGGCTGGAGGTGCGGCAACCGAAGCGATCAAAGGGACGATCAACGAAGTCATCCGCCTGCTGGAAGACAAGGATTTGAAAAGACCGGAGCGGCGCGAGGAACGTCGGAAGCTGCTCGAAAAAGTCATTGGCGAGCGCTTCAGTTATGAGGAGATGGCCAAGCGGTCGTTGGCGGCCCAGTGGCCCAAGCTGAATGATGGCCAGAAGCAGGAGTTCGTGGGCCTGTTCCAATCGCTCCTTTCCCGTACCTACTCAGATAAGATCGAGAGCTATTCCGGCGAGCCGGTGAAGTATGTCAATGAGCGAAATCAAGAGGGTTATGCAGAGGTCCGGACCAAAGTCATTTCAGGCAAGGCCGAGATCCCATTGGATTATCGGCTTATGACCAAAGCCGGGGATTGGCGGGTCTATGACGTGGTCGTGGACGGAATCAGCCTGGTGAACAATTACCGGGGACAGTTCACGAAAATCATCAGTTCGCCCGGTGGCTACCCGGAACTGGTTGAGACACTGCGAAAAAAATAGGAGAAGATCCCTGCACCATAATGACGGGGCCCACTTGGCAGGCCGCCCCGCTCTCGTTCCCCTTCAGACTCTGGGCCTCGGTCCGGAACTTACCGATGCGGCCGGTCCTTGCTTTGCCACAGGTCCGGCTAGGACCGGCTATGCGGGACACAAAAGGAGGGGGATAGGGAGTTGCGCATCAAGTCGGCAGTTAGATTGGGTGGAACGTGGCGCATTGGACTATTTGTGACGGCGGCAGGCCGTGACCCGCTGGTGGATCAGGCGTGCGGTATATCTGTTTCTGATCGCGTTGATGGCAGATCCGACTACGGCCTGGTGCGCAGAAGGGGAGTGGGAGGGGTCCGGTCCCTTCCCGGTACGTAATTTCCAGCCGATTCAGCTGCTGTTTCTCGGCATGCCGGGAGATCGTGCCGCCGTGATCAAGAAAGGTGCGCTGGACCTCCGCATCGAACTGGCCGACACGGCCACCGTGTTTGACGATCGCACTCCGCGAACCAACGTGCAGATGAAGTTGGAAACCGTCCGGTCCGGACTCTTTTTCCGCTATGGGCTCACCGACCGGTTGGAAGTTGCGGTAGAGGTGCCCTCCTACTATCGGTATCGGGGCATTCTCGAAGGCGCGATCACTTCCGTCGAACGGATGACCACCGGCCTAGCACCGGCTCGCAAATCTCTGCAGGCGACCGGTTTCGCTTTTAACGTGGGACGGGATGGGCGGACTCTCTTCAATAGCGGAGATGGGGAGATGGGCTTCGGCGATACGACTTTTTTCGGGAAGTATCAGTTCCTGCAGGAAAGCGAGGGCAAACCGGCGGCTTCCGTGCGCGTGGCCTTGAAGGTGCCTACCGGGGATGCATCCCGGGTATTCGGGAGCGGTCATCCGGATGTGGGGGTTGGGCTGGCCCTTGAAAAAAGAGTAGCGGCCCACTGGATTTTGTACGGCAATCTGAACGGGCTTTTCCCGACCGGGCCAGTCGCAGGTCTGACGGTGCAGCCATCCATGTCCGCCATCGTTGCAGCTGAATATCTCTGGTCTCAAAATCTCTCGTTCGTCGGCCACTTTGACTATTACTCAAGCCCATTTCACGGTACGGATATGCCGGTACTGGATAACGGGGTGACCGAGCTGACCGTTGGATTCAACTATCACCTGCGCGAAAATTTGCTCTGGCAGGTCTATGGAGTCGAGAACCTCGACTTTATCCGCGGCTCCGCCGCTGATTTCACCTTGTCCACGGTGATGACGTATAAGTTTGGTCCTTGAACGATGCCATCCTATCCTCGCCTGGCCATCTTAAATACTTGACTTTATTGGGAAGTCTATGAAATAATTTACGATCAAACCTGGGCGGCCTAAGGCCAAGCAAGAGGGCCTCTCCATCCTCAGGCCATAGTCTCCAATCACGGATTCTTGTGGCCTAACCCTAAGGAGGGCGTAATCTCATATGTCTCTGTTACAGCAAATCAACAGCCCAATGGATTTAAAGCAGCTGCCCTCGGAGCAACTTCCGATGCTATGCGAGGAAATCCGAGAGCAGATTATCTCAGCGACGGCAAATGTGGGAGGCCACCTGGCTTCCAACCTTGGGGTGGTCGAGCTCACGGTCGCGCTTCACTATTTGCTGGATACGCCTACGGACAGGATCGTTTGGGATACCAGCAACCAGGCCTATACCCACAAACTGCTGACAGGCCGGAGAGATCGATTCCACACGCTGCGACAGTATGGGGGCTTGAGCGGGTTTTGCAAACGGGAAGAAAGCGAATACGACACGTTCGATGCCGGCCATGCAGGAACCGGGGTTTCGGCTGCGCTCGGGATGGTCGCAGCCCGCGAACAACTGGGGCAGTCGAATAAAGTGGTTTGCGTGGTGGGCGATGGTGCGATGACCGCCGGTATGACCTTGGAGGGACTCCACCATGCCGGCGGGTTGGGGAAGGATTTCCTCGTCATTCTGAACGACAACCAGATGTCCATCTCCAAGAATGTCGGCGCCATTTCGGCATACCTCAATAGAACCTTTACCGGTCAGTTCTACACGAAGATCAAAGAGGAAGCCAAGCATTTACTTCGCGCGATTCCACAAATTGGGCAGCCTATGCACAGGATTGTTTATCGAGCGGAGGAGTTGGCGAAAGGGATTATTTTGCCGGGGCTGCTATTCGAAGAGTTAGGCTTCCGCTACGTGGGCCCAATCGATGGCCACAATTTTGAGCATCTCTTTACAACGCTGGAAAATGTCGGGCGGTTGAAGGGGCCCACATTGCTGCACGTGATCACGAAGAAAGGGCTTGGGTACGAGCCGGCCATGCAGAACCCCGTGTGGTTCCATGCCTGTCCGCCCTTTGTGCGTGAAACCGGTAAGCCGGCGGTCAAAGCGCCTCGCCCCTCCTATACGTCGTTCGCGATGCAAACTCTCACCGGATTGGCAAGGCAAGATCCCCGCATTGTGGCGATTACGGCGGCCATGTGCGAAGGAACCGGGCTGACGTCGTTTGAAAAGGAATTCCCAGATCGGATCTACGATGTCGGCATTGCGGAGCAACATGCCGTCACCTTTGCCGGCGGGTTGGCGGCGGAAGGCTTGCGGCCTGTTGTGGTCATGTATTCGACTTTCTTGCAGCGAGCCTATGATCAGGTTGTCCATGATGTGGCCACCCAGAATCTGCCGGTTACCTTCTGTCTCGACCGTGGCGGACTCGTCGCAGAGGACGGCACTACTCACCATGGCGCGTTCGACTATGCCTACTTGCGCCATATGCCGAACATGGTGGTCATGGCGCCGAAAGATGAGAGCGAATTGCAGCACATGGTCAAGACGTGTCTTCAGTACGATGGCCCTGCCTCTGTCCGGTATCCGCGCGGGACCAGTTTGGGGGTCAAGATGGATCCAGAGCCGGTCGAGCTGCCAATCGGAAAGGCCGAATTGCTACGGGAGGGGACCGATGTGGCCATCGTAGCCATCGGTGTCACTGTCTGGCAGGCTATGGAAGCAGCGCGGATGTTGGAACGGGAAGGTATTTCTGTCGCTGTCGTCAATGGCCGCTTTGTCAAACCCCTGGATGATACTCTTCTTGGGGATGTGGCGAGGCGTGTCCGCTGCTTGGTGACGGTCGAGGAGGGGTGCCGGATGGGTGGGTTCGGATCGGCTGTGCTTGAGTCCCTGTCCGATCAAGGCATCCTGTTGCCTATGAAGGTGCTGGGGCTTCCCGACTGGTACATCGAACAGGGCCCCCAAGATCTCTTGCGGGACAAGTATGGGTTGACCGCCGAGGGGATCTATCAAAGCACCATGGCCTTGCTGGCCAGAGTGCCGGAGCGGATGATCTCTCGCTAACGTTCGGACTTTACTCATGCACATCACGCGGCGTAAGACCAGGCAGATCAGAGTCGGTAACGTCAAGATCGGGGGAGATGCGCCGATCTCCGTCCAATCAATGACGATTCCCAGTACCAGGGACGTGAAGGCCACGGTCGAGCAGATCCATCAACTGGAACAAGCGGGTTGTGAGCTGGTTCGCGTCGCAGTCCCCGACATGGAAGCCGCCGAGGCCTTGTCCAAGATCAAGACCCAGATCACGATTCCGCTCATCGCCGACATTCACTTCGATCACCGCTTAGCGTTGAAAGCCGCGGAGGTGGTGGATTGTGTGCGCATCAATCCGGGGAACATCGGCGCTTGGTGGAAAACGGCCGAAGTGATCAAGGCTGTCAATGACCGGGGCATTCCTATCCGGGTAGGAGTCAATGGCGGGTCTCTGGAGCGGCATCTCCTTGAAAAGTATGGCTACCCGACAGCCGAAGCCTTGGCTGAATCAGCATTGAATGCCGTGCACGCGCTCGAGGATGTCGGCTTCACCAACATGAAGGTGTCGCTCAAAGCCTCGGATGTCCATATGGCTATCGATGCCTACTGGCTGTTCGCCCAGCAGTCCAACCACCCGCTGCACATCGGCATCACGGAGGCGGGGACCGCGCAAACCGGGGCCGTAAAGTCCGCGATCGGATTGGGGTGGTTGTTGTCGCAAGGGATCGGGGACACCTTGCGGGTATCGTTGGCCGCCGATCCTGTTGAAGAGGTGCGGGTCGGGTTCGAGATTTTGAAATCACTGGAGCTGCGTCATCGCGGGATCAATGTGATTGCCTGCCCGACCTGCGGCCGTGTGGAAATCGACGTCGTGCGGATGGCCAACGAACTGGAGAAGCGACTTGGACATATCACGGTGCCGTTGAACGTGTCGGTGCTGGGTTGCGTGGTGAACGGAATCGGGGAAGGCAAGGAAGCCGACATCGGCATTGCGGGTGGCGAGGGCGTGGGCATTCTGTTCAAGCAAGGCAAACTGGTGCGCAAGGTGCCCATGGAAGAACTCATGGATACGTTGATCCAGGAAGTGGAAGTTATGGCGAGGGAGAGGGCGGCTGAATCCGGGAACGGTGTATCGGCGCCGCTGCCTCCTCATCAGGCGGATGGCGGGCCGAAATGGGACCTCCAGAGTCACCCGTCCACTCCCGCGCCAGCGCTGGCTTCGAGCCGAGGGCGTGAGATTCCCGTGTTGCCAAGCAAACGATAGGTCGCTGATCCGCACTGTAGGCGCCAAGGGCCAAGCGTCTGCAACACAACCCGGTTCCCTCGTTGCGGCGCAGAGAACTGATCGGTATGATGAGTGCCGGGGCGCCGTACCCAAGTGGCTAAGGGAGCAGTCTGCAAAACTGCGATGCGGCGGTTCGAACCCGCCCGGCGCCTCCATCAGTTCGTGGCCGGCTCTGTCCTGCATATCTCATGAATGGACAGGCCGGTGCAGGCTGGTGGTGGTTTGACGATCTTGTCTAGGCAATGCTAGGGTAATCGCACTTCGAGCCCAATACGATTTGGCTGGGTTTGTGCCGTATCGGATGGATAGAGGACGGAGGGAGAACGCATGGCTGTTCCTGTGTCCCAAATGTATACAGTTGCCACATACGTGCTGGCCCAGAAACTCAAGGGTGTCAAGCGATATCCTCTCGTGCTCATGCTCGAGCCGCTCTTTCGCTGCAATTTAGCCTGCGCTGGCTGCGGGAAAATCCAGTATCCCGACCATGTATTGGACAAGCGATTGACGCCGGAACAATGTTGGGCGGCGGTCGAGGAGTGCGCCGCGCCGATGGTGAGCATTCCGGGCGGGGAGCCTCTGATCCATCCAGAAATGGCCGAGATTGTGCGCGGCCTTGTCGAACGCAAAAAATATGTTTACCTCTGCACGAATGCCATCCTGCTGGAGCGCAAGCTGGACGAATATCAGCCGTCCAAGTACTTGACGTTCAGTGTCCACATGGATGGGCTGCAGGAGGAGCACGATCTGGCGGTCTGTCGCGATGGCGTGTATGACGTGGCCGTCAAGGCTATCCGCGAGGCCTTGAGGCGTGGGTTTCGGGTGACGACCAATACGACTTTGTTCGATGACGCCAATGTTGAGCGCGTGCGCCGATTCTTCGATGAGATGATGGCGGTGGGGGTCGAGGGGATGATGATTTCCCCCGGTTATAGTTACCAGAAGGCGCCGGACCAGAAAAACTTTCTCAAGCGCAACCGGACGCGTGACTTGTTTGCCAGGCTGCTCAGCGAGCGGAATCGCGGGTGGCGCTTCAACCAGTCCCCATTGTTTCTGGAGTTCTTGATGGGCAAGCGCGACTACCAGTGTACTCCCTGGGGCAATCCGACCTATAACATCTTCGGCTGGCAAAAGCCCTGTTATTTGCTCCAGGACGGGTATGTCAAGACGTTTCAGGAACTGCTGGAACAGACGGAGTGGGACCAGTACGGCACAGGCCGGAACGAGAAGTGTGCCGACTGCATGGTCCACTGTGGATACGAGCCGTCCGCCGTCGAAGACACGTTCGGGTCTTGGTCCGGATTCGGCCGGACTGTCAAGGCCACCTTGCTTCCGAATGCCCGATAATTCAAGGACCCCGCTCGCATACTCCATACAATCTTCGTCGAGTATGACTGACTCCAAGCAGCATGGGCCGGAGGCACAAAGCCTCGAGGGACGGATCTTCCGCCCGGCCAATCCCAAAGAGCTGGCCGAAGCGGTCGAGCAGGCCTTTGATTATCGAGGTGATATAACGCTGGCGCTGGCCTCCGGCGCCACGATTGAGGGGTATCTCTTCAATCGTACCCCGACCGGCTCCCGTCCATTTTTGCAGATGTTCCCCAAAGGCCAGTCGGGTGAACGAATGATCGAGTATGCCGACATTGTCTCGATTGCCTTCAGCGGCAAGGACACGGCTTCGGGGAAATCCTGGGAGTCCTGGGTCGAGAAAAAAGAGTCGCAGCGTCGTGTAGAGGCTGAGCAGGCTGCAGCCGAAGCCAAGGCTCGGGGGCACCTCTAGCCGTCTCTGATAAACGGAGCGCTTTTCTTCCGTAGCCCATGCGAGTATTCAACATAAACCCCCGCCATTAGTGCACGGTCTCACGTCTTCTCGCAGCCCCTCTATACATGCTGCGGACCGCGACCAGACGGTGGATTCACATTGTTGACAAAGCCTAGGGCCTGTGCTAAAAATGGCGCGCCTAAATTCAGGCATGACCTTGTTTTTGTGTACTTTTTCCAGAGGTGAGGCGCCGCCAAGGCTTTTGGACATGGATGCGGCGACACAGACTCCGAATGAGTGGAAGCATGGGCATGGTTCAGTTCGATTCAAGGCGTTTGCGCGGATAGCACTGGCTGTTTCGGCGAGTTGGATCAGTGGCATCACGTATCTTGCCGGAGTCGCCGAGGCCATGCACGAGGTGGATCACCGGTTCACGGTTGAGGGGCATGTCTGTGGGGGTGACGGACGTCCGGTTCCTGAGACCAAGGTGATAGTGAAGGACACACGGGTGTCCATCGGCACGGCGGTGTTCACTGATTCGCGCGGATATTACAAGGCGGTTCTTCACCTCCACAATGATAATCGCGGCGATCCCATTTTGGTGGCCGCGTTGGAGGAGGAGCAAAAAGTCACCGCACAGTTTGAAGCGGCAGATGTCAAGAGTGAGCGGCAGGTCACGGTCAATATCGGGGTAGGATGTGCAGTCCAGCAGGAAGAATCTTCGCGCTGGGTCTACTATGGAGCGGGGGTTGGTCTTGCTGCGGCGGTAGTGGCGGCTGGCGTGGGATTCGTGAAAAATCGCCAGCGAGTCCAAAAGCGGGGGAAAGGGCAGCGTAAATAGCTCACGTCGTGCATGGTTCGTGAAGAGGTCGGCCCGCTTCGCAATAGTCTGCGGGGCGGACGACGCAACGCAGCAGGCGATCTGGGCAGTGGCGCTTTTGCTTCAGGCCGGTCGGCTTGGGCAAAAGCGTCTTTATTTGTTGAGTTCTTTAATGTTACGTCATCGGACGTTCTTGTGCAGAGGTCGGGTCATAGAAAGGAGCGGGTGGACATATGAATCGGATCGCATGGTTGAAAATGACGACGGTGATCGGGCTGTCGACTGTCGGCTTGGGGCTTGCCGGATGTGGAGGGGGCGAAGGGGGAGGGGAAGGGCCCGTTGTGGCGCCACCGCCTCCGCCAGCTGAATATGCCGACAAGCATATGCCTGCCGGCTGGTGGGCTGATGACAAGATTGTGGAAGAGGGGCGTCAGTTGTATATCGGCGCAAAGAATCCTGACGTCAACTGTGCCAGTTGCCATGGAAAGGACGGAAAACCGGTCAAGGCCGGGGCCCGAGACTTCCGCAATACCGAACGTATGAAGTTGTATTCCGACTCGGTTTGGTTCTGGCGCATCTCCGAAGGCGTGCCCAACACCAAGATGAAGGCCTGGAAGAGCAAGCTGCCAGAGGAGGATCGCTGGAAGTTGGTGGCTTTCGAGCGGACCTGGGGGTTGAAGGGCCAGGAATGGGATGACGCCAAGAAGGCCTGGGTGCCTGTGGGCAGTGCAGGGGCCGCGGCTCCGGCAGCGGCTCCTGCGCCTGGTGGCGCGGCAGCTCCGGCTGGTGATGTGAAGGGTGCGGCTCCGGCGGCGCCTGCGGCCGGCGGGAAGTAGGATACGGATTCTGGAGGGGGGGGCGGCGAGACACCATGAGAATGTGGCAACGGAGCTTGCTCATTGTACTTGGCCTGCTGACGGTATGGGGGGCGACTGCCTATGCCCAGGTGCCCAGTGCACCGGTCGGAGAGTTTCCCTATA
>Ga0233425_10002534_pt1 | contig 35594 bp, 39 predicted proteins | sample Watercolumn_Towu_2_FD_181712 | JGI IMG/M metagenome (GOLD analysis project Ga0233425, IMG submission 181712) | Freshwater microbial communities from Lake Towuti, South Sulawesi, Indonesia - Watercolumn_Towuti2014_140_MG | ecosystem: Environmental > Aquatic > Freshwater > Lake | place...
CATGGACCAGGAGCGCCAGGCCACCCGAGGAAACATGCCGCAGGCGGCCGGCATCCGTCATGGCTGGGCCGGCTTCACCAGCAAACCGACGCGGCCCACGCCGAGGGATTGCAGGGTATCCATGACGCGCATGACCGCCTCGTAGCGCACGTTTTTGTCGGCGGAGATCACCATGGGCTGGCCGGGCCGGGTCTTCAAGCGGGCGCGCACTGCCGCTTCCAGGGCAGTCTCCGCCACGCTCTCGCCGGCCTCCCCCTCACCGCGGTCACGCAGCAACAGGCTGCCGTCGGCGCGCACCATGACCTCCAGCGGCGCCGCCGGGGCAACAGCGGACTTGCCCATGCTGGGAAGTTCGACCTGGGCCGGGTTGAGGAAGGGCGCAGTCACCATGAAGATCACCAGCAGCACCAGCATGACGTCGATGTAGGGCACGACGTTGATCTGGTTGACCGCCTTGCGGGCGCGGCGCGGGATCATGTCCGGGCCGCCTCCTGCTGCAGCAGGTTGGAGAACTCTTCCATGAACACGTCATGACGGCTCGCCAGCCGGTCAATGTCATGGGTGAAACGGTTGTAGGCGATCACCGCCGGAATCGCTGCAAACAGACCGATGGCGGTGGCGATGAGCGCTTCGGCGATACCCGGCGCCACCTGGGCCAGCGTGGCGTGGGCCACCGTGGACAGGCCGCGGAAGGCGTTCATGATGCCCCAGACGGTGCCAAACAGGCCGATATAGGGCGACACCGAACCCACCGTGGCCAGAAAGGGCAGATAGGCCTCGATTTGGTCCATCTCCCGCTGGTAGGCGGCGCGCATGGCGCGGCGTGCGCTCTCCACCACGGCCTGGGACGCCACAGTCAACTGGCGCTTACCGCGGAATTCCCGCAGGCCGGCCCGGAACACTTCCTCCAGGCTGCTACGGCGGCCTTCCTCACTGCTGCGCTTGACGATCTCGGCGTGGCCACCGCCCCAGAACTCGCGCTCGAAGATCTCTGTCTGGCGCCATTCCCGGCGCAGCAGGAACCACTTCTCGAAGATCAGCCACCAGGACACCACGGAGGCGAACAGCAAGAGCAGCAGGACGCCCTTCACCACCCAGCTGGCCTGGGCGATGAGGGCGACGAAAGTCATATCCTGGGTGAGGGCGATGTCCATCAGCGTGCGGTCCCGAAGGCGTCCATGACAAATGCCGGGATTCTAGCCGGGCGGAACGTCTCACGCTCGACACAGGCCACCTTGACCCGCGCCGCCAGCAGCAGCTCCTCCCCCCGCCGAACCTCCTGAACCATGGTCAGGCTGGCGCGGCTCACCTCGACCAGCTCGCAACGCACCACGAGGCGGTCGTTGAAGCGAGCCGGACGCAGGTAGTCCGCCTCGACCCGGCGCACCACGAACACCACCCCCGCCGTCTCAGCCAGCCGGTCCTGTTCCAGGCCCAGGGCTGACAGCCATTCGGTGCGGGCACGTTCCAGGAATTTCAGGTAGTTGGCGTAATAGACCACGCCGCCGGCATCGGTGTCTTCCCAATAGACGCGCACGGACCAGGTGAATGTCGGGTACTCGCTCATGGACGGAAATTTGGCAGGACGTTCAGGGAAGGCGACCAACCGGGTTGGCCCACCCGGTGTGGATCATTCAAACAATTCCGGCTCACTCCCCGGCTGGATGAAGCCGAAATGTCGCCAGGCCAGGGGCTGGGCCACACGGCCACGGGGAGTGCGGGCCAGGAAGCCCTGCTGGATGAGATAAGGTTCCAGCACGTCCTCGATGGTGTCCGCCGCCTCGCCGATGGCCGCCGCCAGGTTTTCCAGACCCACCGGACCGCCGGCAAACTTCTCCAGCATGGCGGTGAGCAGCTTGCGGTCCATCACGTCCAGGCCGGCATGGTCCACTTCCAGCATCCTCAGGGCGGCATCGGCCACGTCCGCGTCCACTTTGCCGCCCGCCCTCACCTCGGCATAGTCGCGCACCCGGCGCAGCAGGCGATTGGCGATACGTGGCGTACCCCGGGAGCGGCGGGCGATCTCCACCGCGCCTTCCGGGCTGGCGGCCATTCCAAGCAGCCGGGCAGAGCGCGCGACGATGGTAGCCAGTTCCTCCGGCGTATAGAACTCCAAGCGGACGACGATGCCGAAGCGGTCGCGCAGCGGGTTGGTGAGCATGCCGGCGCGGGTGGTGGCACCCACCAGGGTGAAGGGCGGCAGGTCCAGCTTCACCGAGCGGGCGGCGGGTCCCTCACCGATCATGATGTCGAGCTGGAAGTCCTCCAAAGCCGGGTAGAGGATTTCCTCCACCACGGGGCTCAGGCGGTGGATCTCGTCGATGAACAGGACGTCGTTGGGCTCCAGGTTGGTGAGCAGGGCCGCCAGGTCGCCGGCCCGTTCCAGCACCGGCCCAGAGGTCAGACGCAAGTTGACGCCCATTTCCCGAGAAATGATGTGGGCCAGGGTGGTCTTGCCCAATCCTGGTGGCCCGAACAGCAGCACGTGATCCAGGGCCTCGCTCCGATTCTTGGCGGCCTGGATGAAGATTTCCAGTTGCTCCCGGGCCCGGGCCTGGCCGATGTACTCGGACAGGCGCTGGGGCCGCAGGGCCCGTTCCAGGGCTTCCTCTTCCTTGGAAACCGGAGCGGGGGCGATGAGACGGTCGGGTTCCAGCATGATGTCTTACTTGTACATCGCGCAGTGCGCGTCTGCGCGGGCTCCGTCACCTCCAAATCGGGACCAAGCGGAGTTATAACAACTGTAATAACGCTGTTCTCGTTCTATCCGCCGTTGATTTTCCAGCTCCTTCTGCCTTTTCATCATGGTTTCTTCTCGCTGCCGTTGCAGCTCCATCTGCTGGCGCTGCATATCAAGGCGGGCTTCTTGTTGTTGCCTTTGTAGGTCTAGCATCCTCTCCCTCTCAATGGTCTTGTATTCGAGTTCTTTCTGCCGGCGTTCTTCCTCTTGTCGGGCGAAATCATATTTCATACCGATCGCCATCTCTTCATTGCCAATCCGTCTCGCTTCATTTGTTCCAACCACACCTACAACCTCACGCGCAACATCGCTCTTTATCGCTTCACTACGGTAGTCGAGGTACATCTTTATACCCACCAGCACAGAGATGAGGGCAATAGTAACCAGCAGCCAGTTCCCCACTTTTCGCTTCGCATAAGGCGTTGCGGAAAACTCCTGAGAATCCTTGCTGTATGAGGTATTGGCCGTCATGACCGACGCCGAGAGGGTAGCATCGTATGCGGCTCGTTTCATCGGATCCGCCAGAGTCTCATAAGCCCATTGCACTACCTTCAATTCATTCTGAGCATCCGCATCGGCGCGCGCTTCAAGCATCGCCTTTCTTTTATCGAACGCAACCTGAATGATATCCAGATCGGCATTGGTACTGACCTGGAGAATTTCATACAAACTCTGCTGCATTTTGGCCTCCCTGAAGATCAATACAACCCATCGACAATCCAATCCAAATGAGAAATTAATTGTCGGGATAAATTGTCATTTTTTTACCAATCCTTTCAAGGCTTGGCGAATGCATTCTTCCAGGCTCAGCCCCTCGGGCAACTGCTTGATCGCGGGCACGGCCTCCTTGTCGGAGTAGCCCAGGGCCAGCAGGGCGTTGAGGGCGTCGGCCTGGACGCCTGCGGCGGTGGGAGCGCCGCCCGGGCCGGCGTGCAGGGCATCGGCCAGCTTGCCCTTGAGTTCCAGCAGCAGCCGTTCCGCCGTCTTCTTGCCGATGCCCGGCACTCGAGTCAGCCGCCCTGCGTCCTGCATGACCACGCACTGGGCCAGGTCATCCACCGACAGGCCGGACAGCACCGCCAGAGCCAGTTTGGGCCCCACTCCGGAAATGCGGATCAGGGCGCGGAACGCCTCCCGCTCCTTGACTGTAATGAAGCCGAACAGCTGCTGGGCGTCCTCGCGCACCACGAAATGGGTGAACAGGCTGACCCGCTCGCCGGTGGCGGGAAGGTTATAGAAGCTGCTCATGGGCACGTCCACCTCGTAGCCCACACCCGCGACGTCCAACAGAACCTGGGGCGGCTGCTTGTCGAGCAGAACGCCGGTGAGGCGGCCGATCATGCGCGGACCACCCAGGCCAGGACCGCCCCAAGGATGACGGGCTGCAGGTGGGCGGCGGCGATGGTCAATTGCAAGGCGGGAAACAACTCGGGGGGATGATGAGCATGGGCGGACAGGATGCGGCCCGCCTTGAGCGCCGGCAAGACGGCCAGCAAGGACAGCAGCGCCGGCATTGGCAGCCACCCGGACGCCACCAGCCCAATCAGGGTAGCGGCGGCCAGCAGCAGGATCAGCCAATAGCCCCGTGCCGCCACGCTGGGTTCCAGGCGAGCCACCCAGTGGCGCTTGCCAGCAATGATGTCTGCGGCCCGATCGGGAAACTGGTTGATGTAGAGGATGTTGGTGACCAGCAGGGCGTAGGGCAATCCCAGCAGCCAGGGCCTGGCGGAAACGGCCCCGCGCTGCACGAAGTCCGCGCCGGCGACGATGAACAGGAACCCCGCCGCCACGCACACCTCCCCCAGGCCCCGGCTGTTCAACTTGAGCGGCGGCGCGGAGTAGGCCCAGCCGATGAACAGGCCGCCGAGGCCGATCCAGAACAGGCCGGCACCCCGGACGGCGATCAGCCACAGACCGCCGGCGATGACACCGGCGAACAGGACCAGCGCCCAGGCCAGCATCTGGCGCGGCGACATGACCCCGTTCTGGATGAAGCGGGAACCACCAGTGAAAGGGAACAGCCGGTCCACATTGGCTGCGTCGGTGCCGTTCAGATGGTCATAGTAATCGTTGAAGACATTGACCCCGGCCTGGGTGGCCACGGCCAGCAGCACGGTGAGCAGGGCCAAGGGCCAGGAGAAGGCGGCGTCCAGAGCGGTGGCGAAGCCCAGAAGGCAGCCCGCCAGGGCGATGGTCAGGAAGGCCGGCCGGGTGGCCATCAGGTAGCGCCGGACCGGATTGGCCAGGCCTTCCGGCGTCGGTTCCAGGGGTGTGGCGGCGACCTTGCTCACAGCATCCTCCCGGCCCGGCGGCGGCGGGTGGCGGTGGTCAGGCCGCCCAGCCCCATGCCCCCGTGGGCATGGCAGATGGCACAGGCCAGGGCATCGGCGGAGTCCGAACGGGGTTCCGCCGGCAGGTTCAGGAGTCGTTTCACCATATGCATCACCTGTTGCTTGTCGGCGTGGCCGTTACCCACCACCGCCTGCTTCACCTGAAGCGCCGTGTACTCGAACACAGGCTGGCCGGCGGCGGTCAGTGCCGCGATGGCCGCGCCCCGGGCCTGGCCCAGAAGCAGGGTGGACTGGGGATTGACGTTGACGAACACCTTTTCGATGGCCGCCGCGTCCGGCCGGAACTGCTCCAGCACTTCCAGCACGCCGTCGAAAATGATCTTGATGCGCGCCGGCAGTTCCCCGGTCTCGGTGCGCACCACGCCGCTGGCCACGTAGCTCAATGTCTGGCCGTCCTTGTCGATGACCCCGTAGCCGGTGACGCGCAATCCAGGGTCGAGGCCGAGGAGTCTCACTCGGGCAGGATCGCCGAGGTGTAGACGTCCTGCACGTCGTCCAGGTCGTCGAGCATGTCCAGCATTTTCTGGAACTTGACCGCGTCATCGCCGGCCACGTCGGTCTCGTTCAGGGCCTTCATGGTGATCTCCGCCACCACGGGCTTGAAACCGGCCCTCTCCAGCGCCTCCTTGACGGTGGCGAGATCGCCGGTCGGGGCGGTGATGACCTCGATGGAACCGTCGTCGTTGGCAATCACGTCCTCGGCACCCGCCTCCAGGGCCGCTTCCATCACCTTGTCCTCGTCGGCGCCGGGTTCCAGCACGATCTGGCCGCAGTGCTTGAACTGGTAGGCGACGCAGCCGTCGGTGCCCATGTTGCCGCCGTGCTTGGACATGGCATGGCGCACATCGGCCACGGTGCGCACCCGGTTGTCGGTCAGGCAGTCCACGATCACCGCCGCGCCGCCGGGGCCATATCCCTCGTAGCGGATTTCCTCGTAGCTGACGCCCTCCAGTTCGCCGGTACCCTTCTTGATTGCCCGGTCGATGTTGTCGTTGGGCATGTTCTCGCCCTTGGCCTTGTCGATGGCCAGGCGCAAACGCGGATTGAAGCTGGGGTCGCCGCCGCCCATCTTGGCCGCCACGGTGATTTCCTTGGCGTACCGGGAAAAGATCTTGCCGCGCTTCTCATCCTGCCGCCCCTTGCGGTGCTGGATGTTCGCCCACTTTGAATGCCCTGCCATGATCGAACCCTGCTGGAAAAGTAGTTGATTTTACACTGGGACGCGCCGACTGCCTCGCGCCCGTCAATACGTGTCGTAACGCACTGTCACCAGCCACTGCTGGCCAATAGAATGCCCGTACTTTATTGGAGGAAGCCATGACCCCGCCCTTGCTCATCGCCAAGAACGACACCATGGAACTCAACCTGCTGCCGCAGATGGCCAACCGGCACGGGCTGATTACCGGTGCCACCGGAACCGGCAAGACCGTCACCCTGCAAACCCTGGCGGAGCATTTTTCCACCATCGGCGTGCCCTGCTTCATGTCCGACGTGAAGGGCGACCTGTCCGGGATATCCCAGCCCGGCGGCGGCAACCCCAAGGTCATGGAGCGGGTGCAGAAGCTAGGCCTGGCCGAGCACGCCTACCAGGGATACCCGGTGACCTTTTGGGACGCCTTCGGCGAACTGGGCCACCCGGTGCGCGCCACCATTTCCGACATGGGCCCGCTGCTCCTGAGCCGCATGCTGGAGCTCAACGAGACCCAGGCCGGGGTACTCAACCTGGTGTTCAAGGTGGCGGACGACGCCGGCCTGCTTCTGCTGGATCTCAAGGACCTGCGCGCCATGCTGCAGTTCGTGGGCGAGCACGCCAAGGAGTTCACCACCGAGTACGGCAACATTTCCGCCGCCAGCGTCGGCGCCATCCAGCGCGGCCTGCTGGCCCTGGAAAGCCAGGGTGGCGAGAAGATATTCGGCGAGCCCATGCTAAACATCGCCGACCTGATGCAGACCGAGCACGGCAAGGGGGTCATCAACATCCTGGCCGCCGACAAGCTCATGCTGGCACCCAAGATGTACGCCACCCTGCTGCTTTGGCTGCTGTCCGAACTGTTCGAGAACCTGCCGGAGGCCGGCGACCTGGACAAGCCCAAGCTGGTCTTCTTTTTCGACGAAGCGCACCTGCTGTTCAGCGACGCGCCGACCGCCCTGGTGGACAAGATCGAGCAGGTGGTGCGCCTGATCCGCTCCAAGGGCGTGGGCGTCTACTTCGTCACCCAGAACCCGGCCGACGTCCCGGACAAGGTGCTGGGCCAGCTTGGCAACCGGGTACAGCACGCCCTGCGCGCCTTCTCCGCACGCGACCAGAAGGCGGTGCGCGCCGCCGCCGAAACCATGCGCGACAACGCCAACCTGGACGAGGAGGCCGCCATCACCGAGCTTGGAGTAGGCGAGGCCCTGGTGTCCTTCCTGGACGAGAAGGGCCGCCCCGGCATCGTCGAGCGCGCCTTCATCATCCCGCCCCAGGGCCAGATCGGCCCTGTCGACCCGGCCAAGCGCCAGCAACTGATGCAGGCCTCCCTGGTGGCCGGGGTCTATGAAAAGGCGGTGGATAGGGAATCCGCATACGAGGTGCTCAAGGCCCGCGCCGAGCAGGCGGCCACGCAACAGCAGGCCGAGGTCCAGGCCAGGGAACAAGCCAAGACAGAAGCCCAGGGCGGGGGCGGCCTCGGCGGCATCCTGGGTGACCTGCTCGGCGGCGCCCCCGGCGCCGGCGGTCGCCGGCGCGAGGGCATGGTGGAGGCACTGGCCAAGAGTGCAGCCCGCTCGGTGGGCAGCCAGGTCGGCCGGGCCATCATCCGCGGGGTGCTGGGTTCCATCCTGGGCGGCAAGCGATGAGCGGGGAGAAGGTCATCCTCGATGCCGCGCACTTCGACAGCAAGGCGCGCCAATGGGACGAGAACCCTGTGTTCCGGGAGCGCGCAGAGAAGATCGCCGCGGGCATCCGCGCCGCCGTGCCACTCTCCGGATCGATGACGGCCCTGGACTATGGCAGCGGCTCCGGCCTGCTCAGTTTCCCGCTCAGGGATGCACTGGGCCACATCACCCTCAAGGACAGCTCCGCCGGCATGCTGGCGGTGGCGGAAGAAAAGATCGCCGCCCGGGGCGTGACCAACATGTGCGTGCGGCGGGCCGACCTGACCGCCGAACCCCTGCCCGACGAGCGCTACGACCTGATCTATTCGTCCATGACCCTGCACCATATCCCGGACACCGGTGCCATCCTGAGGACCTTCCATGATCTGCTGAATCCCGGCGGCTGGCTGTGTATCGCCGACCTGGATCTGGAGGACGGCAGCTTCCACGGCATCGAGGTGGACGTGCACCACGGCTTCGACCGGGGGATATTGGCGGAAGAGCTGTTGACAGCGGGCTATCAGACGCCACGCTTCGAAACCGTGTTCGAGATCGTCAAGGACCAGCCGGAAGGGAAACGGGCCTATCCGGTGTTCCTGATGGTGGCACGCCGCCCCTGAGAGTTCAGATGCGGGAGCCGCGCTCGACGACGATGCCCAGCTCCTTCACGCCACGCAGGATGGCGAGCTTGCGCACCGCCACCCGCACCCATGGGGCGCCGAATTCGTTGCGGACAATATCGGCGATGAGTTCGCCCAGGGTTTCCACCAAGCGGATCTCCCGCGTCGCCACCACTTCCCGGATCCGCTCCGCCACCTCGCCATAGTGGATGGTGTCGGCGATCCGGTCGGTATGGCCGGCCTTGTGGTCGTAGAGGCCAATCTCCAGGTCGATCATCACCGGCTGGGGCGCTTTGCGCTCCCATTCGTAGAGCCCGATAATCATCTCCAGGCGAAAATCCCGCAGAAACAAGATATCCATCGCAGTACTTCCGTGACCCACCGGTGAAAAGGCCGGGATTGTACGCAAGCGAAACCTGAAAATGCTCGAAACCACGCTGATATTGGTCGCCGCCTACCTGATGGGCTCGGTGTCCTTCGCCATCCTCGTCGCCCGCCTCTACGGTCTGCCCGACCCGCGCAGCCACGGCTCGGGGAATCCGGGCGCAACCAACATGCTGCGTACCGGCAGGAAATCCGCCGCCGCCCTCACCCTGCTCGGCGACGCCCTCAAGGGTTTCGTCGCGGTGCTCGTGGCCCAGTGGGCCACTCGCACTTACGGCCTGCCGGTCCATGTGCCCTACCTCGCCGCCCTCGCCGCCTTCCTCGGCCATCTGTTCCCGGTCTTCCACGGTTTCAAGGGCGGCAAGGGCGTGGCCACCGCCCTGGGCGTGCTGCTCGCCTTGGACCTGCGACTGGGCGGCTTGGCAGTGCTGACGTGGATCGCCGTGTTCGCCGTCACCCGCGTCTCATCCCTCTCCGCGCTGGTGGCGGCGACCCTGGCGCCGGTCTATGGTTACTATCTGTTGGGGCAAGGTCCGGAAACGAAATTTCTGGCCGCCATCCTGGCACTGCTTTCCGTGCTGGTGCTGGCGCGCCACCATAGCAACATCCGCAAGCTGCTGTCCGGTGAGGAAAAGGCGTTCAAAAGGTAATGCCCGTGTTCGAAAAAACCATCGACTATGCACGAGAGAGCCTGATCGCCGCATCCGAGGCGGCGGTGGACCGGGCCGGCGAGCGCCTGGGGCAGGTGGTGGACAACGCCAGCCAAGCCATCGATGAGAAGCTGGACAAGATTTCCCAGGAACTACACAACCAGCGCAGCATGACCAAGGACGACGTGCGCGAGATGGTGGACTATGCCGCCGAGCGCCTGACCGTGGTGCTGGACGACCGCATCGCCGCCATGCGCCGCGAGATCGCCGGCCTGGTGGACGAGAAGACCGAATATTTCAAGGCCGAGATCGACGCCTTCTTCATCAAGCGCCAGCAGGATCTGGCGCGAGAACGGCGCCGGCTCATCCTCAACATCGTGCTGGCCAGCGGCGCCGCCCTTGCGGTGGGTTTGATCTCCTTGTTCTACAAGGGCATTCGCGACTGGGATCTGCTCACCGTGTTCCGTGTGGTGCTGGCTTCCCTGGCCGGCGGCTACGCGGTCTGGCTGGTCCTGTCGCTGCTGCGCGGCTGGCTGCGCATGACCGAGCACAAGAAGGATCTGGTATTCGTAGCCGCCCGCTACTGGGGCTGGCTGCGTCCCGCGAGCATCTTCTCCACCCTGGTGATCCTGGCCATCCTGGCCGTGCTCTCCCTGGTGCTGATGTTCCCCCAGGAGGCGCTGGAACTCGTCGGCAAGCCCATCCTCAGGCCGGGCGGCTGAGTTCGGACAGTTCCCAGCGCGGCCGGATGCCGAAGCACCCATCCGCCGCCGGCAGCCCCTCGGACAGCCGCATGGCGCCGGCAAAGGCGATCATGGCGCCGTTGTCGGTGCACAGGTCCAGGGGCGGATAGAACACGGTGAAATTCCGCTGCGCCGCTTCGGCGTTCAGCCGCGTCCGCAGCGCCCGGTTTGCGCCCACGCCGCCGGCCACCACCAGGCGCCGCATCCCCGTCTGCCTGAGCGCGGCCAGACACTTTCCGGCCAGCACGTCCACCACGGCGGCCTGGAAGCCGGCGGCAATGTCCGCCTTGCCGTCCAGGCCTTCCTTCTTCACCAGGGTCAGCACCGCAGTCTTCAGGCCGGAAAAGCTGAACTCCAGATCGCCGGAATTCAGCATGGGGCGCGGCAGCGCGTAACGGTAGGGATGCCCCGTGTCGGCCAGCCTCGACAGGGCCGGGCCACCGGGGTAACCCAGCCCCAGGAGCTGGGCGGTCTTGTCGAAGGCCTCGCCGGCGGCGTCGTCCACGGTCTCGCCCAGCAGGTGGTAGCGCCCCACCCCGTCCACCCGCATGAGCTGGGTATGCCCGCCGGAAACCAGCAGGGCGACAAAGGGAAATTCCGGCCGGGGATTGGCCAGCAAGGGCGAGAGCAGGTGGCCCTCCAGGTGATGGATGCCGAGGGCGGGGATGCCCAGGGCCGCCGCCAGGGCGTTGGCGAAGCCCGCTCCCACCAGCAGGGCGCCGGCCAGGCCAGGCCCCTGTGTATAAGCGATGGCATCCAGGTCGGCCAATTCCAGGCCGGCATCCTTCATGACCACCCGGGTCAGCGGGATCACCCGGCGGATGTGGTCACGGGAAGCCAGCTCCGGCACGACGCCACCGTATTCGGCGTGCATGGCCACCTGGGAATGGACCGCATGGGCCAGCAGCCCCACCTCGGCGTCGAACACGGCCAGGCCGGTTTCATCGCAGGAGGACTCCACACCGAGGATTTTCATGGTCTTGCATGCGCGTATCGGCGCGGGGTTTTGGATAAAGAACTGAATTGTATTGAAACGGCACCCGGACCCGGTATAGAATCCGCCACCTTTTTTTAGTCCCACCCACATTCACAGGTAGCAGGAACGAGACATGCCCAGCGTTCGAGTCAAGGAAAACGAGCCGTTTGAAGTCGCCATGCGCCGCTTCAAGCGCACCATCGAGAAAACCGGTCTGCTGACCGAACTGCGCGCCCGCGAGTTCTACGAGAAGCCGACCCAGGAACGCAAGCGCAAGCTGGCCGCCGCCGTGAAGCGTCATCACAAGCGCCTGCGCAGCCAGACCCTGCCGCCCAAGATGTACTGATCGACCCTACTTGTCGCTCACTCCACGGGCCTGTCCAACAGGCCCGTTTGCATTTCTGCCATCTGATCCGGAATCGACATGACGCTCAAGGAACGCATCACCGAAGACATGAAGACCGCCATGCGCGCCAAGGATACGGCCCGGCTGTCCGCCGTGCGCCTGCTGCTGGCCGCCATCAAGCAGAAGGAGGTGGACGAGCGCATCCAGTTGGACGACGCCGCCGTCACCGCCGTCATCGAAAAACTGCTCAAGCAGCGCAAGGATTCCGCCACCCAGTACGAGGCCGCAAACCGCATGGACCTGGCGGACCAGGAGAAATTCGAGATCGGCGTGCTGTCCGCCTACATGCCCCAGCCCTTCTCCGCCGAGGAAGTCGCCGCCCTCGTGAAGCAAGCCGTGGCCGAGACCGGTGCCGCCAGCGCCAAAGACATGGGCAAGGTCATGGCCTGGCTGAAGCCGAAGCTGGCCGGCCGCGCCGACATGACCGCCGTATCCGGCCAGGTCAAGGCCGGCCTGGGCTGATCACCGACTAGAATCCTGGGCATGATCCCCCAGGAGTTCATCCAGCAGCTCCTCGACCGCACCGACATCGTCGCGGTCGTCGAACGCTACGTCCCCCTCAAGAAGGCCGGTGCCAATTACCAGGCGCGCTGCCCCTTCCACAACGAGAAATCCCCCTCCTTCTCGGTGAGTCCCACCAAGCAGTTCTACCACTGCTTCGGCTGCGGCGCCCACGGCACGGCCATCTCCTTCCTCATGGAACATGCCGGCTACAGCTTCGTCGAGGCAGTAAAGGAGTTGGCCGGACAGGTGGGCCTCCAGGTGCCCGACGATGGCAGCCAGAGGGCTCCCGAGGAAGAAACACGGCGTGACAAGCTCTACGAGCGCATGGAAGTGGCCGGCCGCCACTATCGCCAAGCCCTGAAAACCGCAGAGCCGGCCATCGCCTATCTGAAGAAGCGGGGCGTCACCGGCGAGACCGCTGCCCGCTTCGCCCTGGGCTATGCCGCCGACGACTGGCAGCCCCTGTCCGCCGCCTTCGCCGACTACCAGGATCCGATGCTGGTGGAAGCGGGCCTGGTCATCGCCAACGAGGGCAAGCGTTACGACCGCTTCCGCGACCGCATCATGTTTCCCATCCGCAATGAGCGCGGCCGGGTCATCGCCTTCGGCGGGCGGGTCATGGGAGCGGGCGAACCGAAATACCTCAACTCGCCGGAGACCCCCCTGTTCCATAAGGGTCGCGAACTCTACGGCCTCTTCGAACACCGCCGCGCCATCCAGGGCGAGAACCGGGTGCTGGTGGTGGAGGGTTACATGGACGTGGTGATGCTGGACCAGCACGGCATCCAGAATGCCGTCGCCACCCTGGGGACGGCCAGCACGCCCGACCACATTTCCCGCCTGCTGCGCCTGGCGGACGAGATCGTCTTCGCGTTCGATGGTGACAACGCCGGGCGCAAGGCCGCCTGGCGCGCCCTGGAAAACAGTCTGCCCCAGGCCCAGGACGGCAAGCTGCTCAGCTTCCTGTTCCTGCCCGAGGGGGAGGACCCGGACAGTTTCGTTCAGGCCCAGGGGGCGGATGCCTTTCGCAAACTGTACGACAAGGCCATGCCCCTGTCGGATTTCCTGTTCGCGGAGCTCACCGCCCGGACCGATCTGTCCTCCCAGGAAGGCAAGGTACGCCTGGCCACCCTCGTCAAGCCCTATCTCGCCAAACTTACCCAGGCGCCGCTGCTGGCGCGGGCCCTGCGCCGGCACCTAGGCGGCCTGACCGGCCTGGAGTCGCCCGCCGAGCCGCGTCAGCCTGGACCATCGGCAAGGCTGGCTGCCCGCGCGCAAGCCAAGGGTCGGGCAGCCGTCCGGCCCACGCTATGGCGGGTACTGCTGCAGGCGGTGCTGGATGATCCGGCACGCGCCGTTCACCTGACCGATCTGCCGGCAAGCGGGGATGCCGATGCCCAGGCTCTCGCCGCCGTCGTTTCCCTGCTGCGCGAGCATCCCGAGCTCAGCCACATCACTCTCCTCGAACACTTCCGGGAAAAAGCCGAGTACCCACTACTTGTATCCGCCAAATCCGCAACCATTAACTGGGGGGAACATGAAGACGTGGAGGCGGATTTCCAGGGTGCCTTGAAATCGTTGCTCGCCCAGGCCGGACGCTCGGCGGTGCGTGAGCTTTCCGGGCGCAGGCCCAGCGAGCTCAGCCCGGAGGAAAAGGCCCGGCTGCTGGCTTCCCTGAAAAACCGGAAACCCGCCTGAGCGGTTGCAGTCCAATCTTCCGTTCCATGCCCGACCCGGACACCCAAGTTCATGTATAATATTGCGTTTTTCCGCAGTTCCTCACGGAGAGAATCCAACAATGGCGACCAAGACTCCCAAGCAGGGCGCCCAGGCCGATAAAAGCGTCGGCAAGGCTGCCGGCCGGCCGGCCGGCAAGAAGAAAGACGCAGCCAACAAGGCAGCGTTGCTCGCCCAGGCGGTCAACCAGCAGGACAGCAAGGCCGATGTCGAGGCTCGCCGCACGCGCCTGAAGAATCTGATCATGCTCGGCAAGGAACGGGGCTACCTGACCTACGCCGAGGTGAACGACCACCTGCCCGACGAAATGCTGGACGCCGAGCAGATCGAGAGCGTCATCAGCATGATCAACGACATGGGCATCCAGGTCTTCGACCAGGCTCCGGCCGCCGAGGATCTGCTCATGTCCGAGACGCCCGCCCCGGTGGCGGACGAGGACGCCGCCGAGGAGGCGGAAGCCGCCCTGTCCAGCGTCGACGCCGAATTCGGCCGCACCACCGATCCCGTGCGCATGTACATGCGCGAGATGGGCACCAAGGACCTGCTCACGCGCGAGGGCGAGATCGAGATCGCGAAGCGCATCGAGGAAGGCCTCAAGCACATGGTGCAGGCCATCTCCGCCTGCCCGCTGACCATCACCCAGATCCTCGAGCTGGTGGACAAGGTCGACCGTGAGGAACTCAAGATCGACGACCTGGTGGACGGCCTCATGGACAGCGCCGGCGAGGACATCGTCGTGGAAAGCGCCGTGGAGGACATGGAGGCCGCCGAGGACGAGGAAAGCGATGACGAGGCCGCCAGCGCCGCCATCAGCGCCGCCAACCTGGCGCAGCTCAAGGCCGACGCCCTGGAGCGTTTCGCCGCCATCCGCAAGTGTCATGACAAGATGAAGCCTGCCCTGAACAAGCATGGCTTCGCCAGCAAGCAGTACCAGAAGCTCCTGGACGACATCTCCACCATGCTGCTGGGAATCCGGTTCACTGCCCGCCAGGTCGATTCCCTGTGCGACACCGTGCGCACCATCGTCGAGGAAGTCCGCAGCCACGAGCGCGCCATCATGGACATGGCCGTGAACAAGTCCGGCATGCCGCGCGCCCACTTCATCAAGACCTTCCCCGGCCTGGAGGGCAATCCGGACTGGCTCGCCCAGGAACTGGCCAGCAAGGCGCCCTACGTCGAGCAGCTGGCGCGGCACCAGTACACCATCATGGAGCGCCAGAGCAAGCTCAAGGCGCTGCAGGAGCGCGCCGGCATCCCCGTCAAGGAACTCAAGGACATCAACAAGAAGATGTCCACCGGTGAGGCCAAGGCGCGCCGCGCCAAGCGCGAGATGATCGAGGCCAACCTGCGCCTGGTGATCTCCATCGCCAAGAAGTACACCAATCGGGGCCTGCAGTTCCTCGACCTGATCCAGGAGGGCAACATCGGCCTGATGAAGGCCGTGGACAAGTTCGAATACCGGCGCGGTTACAAGTTCTCCACCTACGCCACCTGGTGGATCCGCCAGGCCATCACCCGTTCCATCGCCGATCAGGCGCGCACCATCCGCATCCCGGTGCACATGATCGAGACCATCAACAAGATGAACCGGATCAGCCGGCAGATCCTGCAGGAAACCGGCCTGGAGCCCGACCCGGCGACGCTGGCGGAGAAGATGGAGATGCCCGAGGACAAGATCCGCAAGATCATGAAAATCTCCAAGGAGCCCATCTCCATGGAGACCCCCATCGGCGACGACGAGGATTCCCATCTGGGTGACTTCATCGAGGACCAGTCCACCCTGTCCCCGGCCGAATCTGCCCTTTATTCCAGCCTGCAACTGGTTACCCAGGAAATCCTCGACAGCCTGACGCCGCGCGAAGCCAAGGTGCTGCGCATGCGTTTCGGCATCGAGATGAACACTGACCACACCCTGGAGGAAGTCGGCAAGCAATTCGACGTCACCCGGGAACGCATCCGCCAGATCGAGGCCAAGGCCCTGCGCAAGCTGCGCCATCCGTCACGTTCCGAGCGCCTGCGCAGTTTCCTGGACTAAGATGTCCTTTTCCCGGGGAGGCCTGCCTGCCCGTCGGGCCTGTAGCTCAGTTGGTTAGAGCAGAGGACTCATAATCCTTTGGTCCAGGGTTCAAGTCCCTGCGGGCCCACCAACAACCGCCTAAACCATGCCGAAGACCCAGAAACCGCCAGCCGCCAACCATGACCTGTTCCCCGGCGAAACCGAACCCCGGGATTTCGAAAGCGCGCTCAAGGAACTGGAGAAGCTGGTGGAGGAGATGGAGACCGGCAAGCTCTCCCTTGAGGACGCCCTGGCGGCCTACAAGCGCGGCGTGGCGCTTTCCACCTATTGCCAGCGCACGCTGGACGACGCCGAGATGCAGGTCAAGATTCTTGAAAACGGCGTGCTCAAGGATTTCAAGCCGGAAGGCCGCGATGCCTGATTTTGCCGCCTGGTCCCGGGCCATGCAGGCACGCATGGAAACCGCACTGGATCGCATGCTGCCGGCAGAGACCCTGGCGCCTGAGCGGTTGCATGCCGCCATGCGCTACGTGGCCCTGGGCGGCGGCAAGCGGGTTCGACCGATGCTTGCCTTCGCTGCCGGAGAGGCGGTAGGCGCCGAGCCCGCCCGCGTTGAGATCGCCGCCTGCGCGGTGGAACTGATCCACGTCTATTCCCTCACCCACGACGACCTGCCCTGCATGGACGATGACGACCTGCGCCGCGGCAAGCCCACATGCCACGTGCAGTTCGACGAAGCCACCGCCCTGCTGGTGGGCGACGCCCTGCAAAGCCTGGCCTTCGAGGTACTCTCGTCGCCGGCGCCGGGGGGCCTGGACGGTACCGTGCAAACACAGATGCTCGGCCTGCTGGCACGGGCATCCGGCTCGCGTGGCATGGCCGGCGGCCAGGCGGTCGATCTCTTCAGCACCGGCAAGAACCTGGACCTGGCCGAGCTGGAATTCATGCACATCCACAAGACCGGCGCCCTGATCCAGGCCGCCGTGTTGCTGGGCGCCCTCTCCAACGGCGACCTGGAAGCCACCGCCCGTGCCGGCCTGGAGCGCTATGCCCGTTGCGTAGGTCTGGCCTTCCAGGTCATGGACGACGTGCTGGACGCGGAAACCGACACCGCCACCCTGGGCAAGACCGCCGGCAAGGACGCGGCTCAGGGCAAGGCCACCTATCTGACGCTGATGAGCACCCGGGAAGCGCGTGCCTACGCAGCCGATCTGGTCACCGACGCGGAACGCGCCATTTCCTTATTCGGCACCTCGGCCCGACGCCTGTCGGAAATCGCCCGCTTCATCATCGAGCGCCGTTACTGACACTGAACCCGCCATGAGCCTGCTGGAAACCGTCAATTTCCCCGCCGACCTAAAGGCTATGAACCGCGTCGACCTGAAAGCCCTGGCCGGGGAGCTTCGTGCCTTCATCATCGACAGTGTCTCCCGAACCGGGGGGCATCTGGCCTCCAACCTGGGTGTGGTGGAACTTACCGTGGCCTTGCATCACGTCTTCGACACGCCGGCGGATCGAATCGTCTGGGACGTGGGCCACCAGACCTACGTGCACAAGTGCCTCACCGGCCGCCGCGAGCGCATGCCCAGCCTGCGCCAGACCGACGGCCTCTCGGGCTTTCCCAAGCGAGACGAAAGCGAATACGACGCTTTCGTCGCCGGCCACTCCAGCACCTCCATTTCCGCCGCTCTTGGCATGGCCGTGGCCGCCAAACTGAAGGGCGAGGAGCGCCGCGTGGTGGCGGTGATCGGCGACGGCGCCATGACCGCCGGCATTGCCTTCGAGGCCCTCAACAATGCCGGCGCCCTGGATGCCAACCTTCTGGTCATCCTCAACGACAACGACATGTCGATCAGCGCCAACGTCGGCGCTTTGAACGCCTACCTGACCCGCCTGATGTCCGGCCGCCTCTACAACAATCTGCGCAGCAAGGGGGAACGCCTGCTCTCCACCCTGCCGCCCATCCACGAACTGGCGAGGCGTGCTGAGGAACACCTCAAGGGCATGGTCACACCCAGCACCCTGTTCGAGGAATTCGGCTTCAACTACCTGGGACCCATCGACGGCCACGACCTGGACACCCTCATCCCCACCCTGGCCAACATCCGCCAGCTCAAGGGGCCCCAGTTCCTGCATGTCATCACCCAGAAAGGCCGCGGCTACAACCCCGCCGAGGCCAATCCCTGCCTGTATCACGGTGTCGGCAAGTTCAAGATCGAGGTGGGTGTGGAGGCCAAGGCCGGCAACAAGCCCACCTACACCGAGGTGTTCGGCCAGTGGCTTTCGGACATGGCGGCGGCCGACGAACGCCTGGTGGGCATCACCCCGGCCATGTGCGAAGGCTCCGGCCTCAACGATTTCGCCGAGCGTTTCCGGGAACGCTATTTCGACGTGGGCATCGCCGAGCAGCACGCGCTCACCTTCGCGGCAGGCTTGGCCTGCGAAGGCAAGAAACCCGTCGTGGCCATCTACTCCACCTTCCTGCAGCGCGCCTACGACCAGCTCATCCACGACATCGCCCTGCAGAACCTGCCGGTCATGCTGGCCATCGACCGTGCCGGCCTGGTGGGCGCCGACGGACCCACCCATGCCGGCGCCTTCGACCTGTCATTCCTGCGCTGCATCCCCAACATGCTGATCGCCGCGCCTTCCGACGAGGACGAATGCCGCCGCCTGCTCAGCACCGCTTACCGGCACGACGGCCCCAGCGCCGTGCGCTATCCACGCGGCACCGGCCCGGGCGCCACCATCGACCCCGGCCTGGACACCCTGCCCGTGGGCCGTGGGACGGTCCGCCGCCAAGGCCGTGGCACCGCCATTCTCGCCTTCGGAAACCCGGTGACGCCGGCCCTGGCGGTGGCAGAAAAGCTGGACGCCACTGTTGCGGACATGCGCTTCGTCAAGCCCTTGGACCGGGATCTGGTCTGCCGACTCGCCGAGACGCACGAGCGGCTGGTGACCATCGAGGAGAATGTGGTCATGGGAGGAGCCGGTGCCGCCGTGGCGGAAGCCCTCGCCGAGTTGGGCATCGTCCGCCCCATCCTGCACCTGGGCCTGCCCGACCGCTTCGTCGAGCACGGCGACCCGGCCGTGCTGTTGCAGCGTTGCGGACTCGACGCTGCCGGCATCGAAGCCGCCATCCACCCGTTCGCAAAGGGCGGGAACTGACGCTAGCCCACACTTTCATATTCCGACATATTTACTCGGGTATTACGGCGACTTATACTTCGCCCAACACCCTTAGGATTTCGTCATGAGTACCTGCGAAGCGGTCTGCAATACCGACAACCCCTGCCCCACCCAAGCCATCGCGGATGTGCAGAACTATCCCGACTCGCGCCAGATCGCCATCGACAAGGTGGGCATCAAGGCCATTCGCCACCCGGTGCGCGTGCTCGACAAGACAGGCGGCGCCCAGCACACCATCGCCACCTTCGGCATGTACGTCTACCTGCCGCACCACTTCAAGGGGACCCACATGTCCCGCTTCATCGAGATACTCAACGGCAACGAGCGGGAGTTCTCGGTGGAGTCCTTCGAGCACGTGCTGCGCCTGATGGTCAGGAAGCTGGAAGCAGAGTCCGGCCACATCGAGATGAACTTCCCCTACTTCGTCAACAAGAAGGCGCCGGTGTCCGGAGTGCAGAGCCTGATGGACTATGACGTCACCTTCATCGGCGAAATCAAGAACGGCCAGTACCTGCAGACCATGAAGGTGCTGGTGCCCTGTACCAGCCTATGCCCCTGCTCGAAAAAGATTTCCGAGTACGGGGCTCACAACCAGCGCTCCCACGTCACCATCACCGTACGCACCAACACCTTCGTATGGATCGAGGACATCATCAAGGTGGCCGAGGAGAACGCCTCCAGCCAGCTTTACGGCCTGCTCAAGCGTCCGGACGAGAAGTACGTCACCGAGAAGGCCTACGAGAACCCCAAGTTCGTGGAGGACCTGGTGCGCGATGTGGCGGCAGCGCTCAACCTGGACGCGCGCATCGACGCCTATGTGGTGGAAGCCGAGAATTTCGAGTCGATACACAATCACAGTGCCTACGCGCTGATCGAGAACGACAAGACTTCCCGGACCTGATCACCGACTCGAAATCGCGTCTTCTCCAGGGTCGCATCCCCGCTTCGCGGGGCCCCTGCTCCGCCCTTCGAACCCGCACTTCTCCTCCATCCACAACCACAGTGCCTACGCGCTGATCGAGAACGACAAGACTTCCCGGACCTGATCACCGACTCGAAATCGCGTCTTCTCCGGGGTCGCATCCCCGCTTCGCGGGGCCCCTGCTCCGCCCTGCGAACCCGCACTTCTCCTCCATCCACAATCACAGTGCCTACGCGCTGATCGAGAACGACATGACGGCGCGCGTCTAAGGGAGGCGCCAAGTACTTCACCGGCGCTCTCTCTTGCCGGGTAAGGGGCATAATCCACGGCAACTCCTCCAGCCGCCGCGGTGCCAAACATGAACCCCATCGCCATCTTCCGACATGCCCGCAGCGAAGGTCCGGGGCATTTCGCCACACACATAGAGAACCGAGGCCTGCCATGGCGCCTGTTCGCCATCGACGCCGGAGAGCTGCCCCCGGCGTCGCCGGAGTCCTTCTCCGGCCTGGTGTTCATGGGTGGCCCGATGAGCGTCAATGATGACCTGCCCTGGATCCCCCCCACGCTGGAATTGATCCGGAGGGCAGTAGCAACGGAAATCCCAGTCCTTGGCCACTGTCTCGGCGGCCAGTTGATCGCCAAGGCCCTGGGCGGCGTAGTCGGCCGCAACCCCGTCAAGGAGATCGGCTGGGGCGGGGTGGAGGTGGTGGACAGCCCCACGGCCCGCCACTGGTTCGGGGACATCCGGGACTTCCAGGCCTTCCATTGGCACGGTGAGACGTTTTCCATTCCCCCCGGCGCCGAGCGCATCCTCGGCAACACCCACTGCGCAAACCAGGCCTACGCAATGGGCAAGCACCTCGGCATGCAATGCCATGTGGAAATGACCGAGGCCATGATCCGCGAATGGTGCGAGCTGGGCGCCGGGGAGATCGCCGCTTCCCACAGCTCCGCAGTGCAGACTCCGGAACGCATGCTGGCCCTCAACACCGCCAATCTACCGGCACTCCAGCGCTGTGCCGAGCACCTCTACGATCGCTGGCTGGACGGGCTGCGCCGGTGAGCGACGCCATCCTCAGCCTGCCACATCTGCGCGCCCTGATCGGCCTCCAGGTGCGACATCGGGGCGATGTCTGCGTGGTGGTGGAAGTGCTGGAATCGCCGCCAGCGTTGGTCCTGGAGCCGATCGCGCCCGCCGCGATCATGGCCGACCAGCATGGCCATCCCTGGGAATATGGCATGGAGAACCGGGTCATCCGGGTACTCAGCGACGACCGGACCGCCTTGAACGATGAACTGCTGGAACTGGACATACTGAATTGACGCCATCCCCGTTTGCGACGCAGCATAGCCGCCAGACTCCGCATGAGATGAACCGCCATGCACGCCAGCGTTCGAAGCACGCAGCCAAGTGACTTAGGTCACCCCCGCGTCCATGCCTGACAAGACGAACGGTAGCCCCTCAGCCCGCCTGCTGCAGACTGGGGGAACCGCATGAGAACGCCCTCCGCCCTGGTACCCGTAGTCGCCGGCTTCAGTGTCATCCTGCTGTTGCTGCTGGCGGTCACCGCCATCGGCGTCACCCACATCCGGCGGCTCAGCGACCAGCTCACCGCCATCGTCTCAGAGCGCAACCAGAAGGCCGAATTCGCCGCCACCATGCACGGCATGCACGAAGCGCGCTATCAATCCCTGCTGCTGGCCTCGAGTCTCGGCGATCCCTTCCTGCGCGACGAGGAAATCATGCGGTTCTCGCAGATGGCTGGCTCCTTCATCCAGGTCCGTGACAAGTACCTCGCCCTGCCCCTGGATGGCGACGAGATCAATCTCTGGAACGAGACGCGCCACGAACTGCGCCTAGTGGAAGATAAAGGCGGCCAGATCGTCGATCTGTTGCGCCGGGATGAACTCGACGCTGCGCGGCGCAAGATCCGCCATGAACTCCTTCCCCACCAACAACGCATGATGCGTGGCTGGGACCAGCTGCTCGAGATGCAGCGCGACAAGAACCAGGCCGCATTGCGCGACGCCATGTCGGCACGCGACAGCGCCCAGAGACTGGCGGTGACCCTGTCCGCCACCGCCATGCTGGTCGGTGGCGGCATCGCCTTCTTCGTGGTGCGCCTGAGCCGGCGCCTGGAAAAGGCCCTGTTCGAGGAAAAGGAGCGCGCCCAGGTGACCCTCCAGGCCATCGGCGACGGTGTCGCCCGCTTCGACCATGCCCTGCGTACCGGCTATCTGAATCCGGCCGCCGAGCACATGCTGGGGTTGACGGCCCGTGAGGCATTGGGCCAACCCCTTGGCGACATCCTGCGCCTGTTCGACCGCCAGAGCCGGCAGGACATCGTCACCGGCATGGCGGCGGAAGTGCTGGGGGGCGGCGTCGCAACCCTGCCCGCCAGTGCCAGCCTGTTGTCGGCCCAGGGCATGGAATTCGAGGTGGAGGGGCGCTGCTCACCCATCCACGGGCAGGAAGGCGAGACCGTCGGTGGTGTGCTGGTGTTCCGGGACGTCACCGAGCAGCGCGAACTCAACCGCAAGCTGGCCTGGCAAGCCGACCACGACAGCCTCACCGGCCTGTTCAACCGCCGGGCCTTCGAGGAGCGCGTCTCCCGCACCCTGAGCAGCAAGCGCGTCGGAGACCTGCCCATGTCTCTGCTGTTCATCGACCTGGACTATTTCAAGCGGGTCAACGACAACGCCGGCCATGCCGCCGGTGACGAACTGCTGCGGCGCCTGGCGGCGCTGATGCTCTCCCGCATCCGCGAGAGCGACCTCCTCGCCCGCCTGGGCGGCGACGAGTTCGGCATCATGCTCACCGCCTGCCCCCCCGACGCGGCGGAAAAGATCGCGACGGCGATCCGCGACAGCATCGCCAACCTGCACTTCACCTGGGAACACCAGGGCTACCAGGTGGGCGCCAGCATCGGCGTGGTGCACGTTCCGCCCCACTGGGCCAGTCTCGACGAATGCCTGGCCGCGGCCGACGCCGCGTGCTACAAGGCCAAGCAGAATGGCCGCAACGCTATCGTGGTCCACCAAAGCACCGGAGACTGAGCATGGACAGAATCGCCGCACGCCTGAACGCCCTGCTCGGGGGCCTGGACCAGCTCGGAACCTGGCTGGCGCCGCTGGCCCTGAGGCTGCTGCTCGCCAGGGAATTCTGGGATTCCGGGGTGGAGAAACTCCATGGGCAGAACTGGTTCGCCGACATCCAGGAGCGCTTTCCCTTCCCCTTCAACCTGCTGCCGGCAGACCTCAGCTGGCAGATCGCCACCGCGTTCGAACTGATCGGCCCCGTCGCCCTGGTCCTCGGCCTGGGCACCCGCTTCTTTTCCCTCTCCCTCTCCGTCCTCACGCTGGTGGCCATCGCGGCCGTGCATGCCGGCCACGGCTACACCATCTCAGAGGGCGGCTGGAAGCTTCCCCTGATCTATCTGGTCATGTTCCTGCCCCTGATCCTCTCCGGGCCCGGCAAGCTCAGCCTGGATCACTGGCTGCGCGGCCGCTATCTGCGCACCGAGCGGCGCCTGTGGTCCTGAGCCGGCATTGATCACACGACACGGGGCATGGGCATGATCGTCTTGGTCGGCGACCTCGGCGGCACCCACACCCGCCTGGCCAGCGCCCGCGTCGAGGGCGGACAGGTGGCATTGGACGGCGTCCGCCGCTATCGCAACGCCGAGCACCCCGACCTGTCCGGCATCCTGGCCGACTTCCTGGGCCGCGGCGCTCGCTGCGACGCCTGCTGCCTGGCGGTGGCCGGACCCACCGACGGCCGGCGGGTCCGCTTCACCAACCTGGACTGGACGATAGACGCGACGGACCTGGCGCGGCGTTTCGGCTTCCCCTCGGCCGCACTGGTCAACGATTTCGCGGCCGTGGGCTGGGGGCTGGACTGCCTGGCGCCGGACCAGACGGCAATCCTCCAGGCCGGGCAGCCCCGCGCCGGTGAAGCCCGAATCGCCCTGGGCGCCGGCACCGGTCTGGGCGTCAGCCTGTGCGCATGGCACGGCGATCACTACCGCCCCCACTCCTCGGAGGGTGGCCACATCGGCTTCGCCCCCACCGGCCCCGAGCAGGATCGCCTGCTGCTATTCCTGCGCCGACGCCACGGCCGCGTTTCATTGGAACGCATCCTGTCGGGCCCCGGCCTCGTCGACCTGTACCGCTTCTGCCTTGAGGAGGCCGGGCGCGCCGGCTGCGCCCTCCCGGGCGCGGCGCAGACGGCCGAGGCCATCAGCCGGGCCGGCCTGTCCGGCGAAGACCCGGCGGCGGCGCATTGCCTGCGCCTGTTCGCGGAAATTTACGGCCAGGCCGCGGGCGACCTCGCCCTGGTGGCGCGCGCCGGCGGCGGCGTCTTCCTGGCGGGCGGCATCGCGCCCAAACTGCTGACCGTGCTGCGGGGCGGCGCTTTCCTGGAAGGCTTCCGCGCCAAGGGCCGCTTCGCCGGGTGGATGGCCGGCGTACCCGTGGCAGTCGTGCTCGACCCCGACATCGGCCTCAGGGGCGCCGCCCGCGCCGCCAGCTTTCTCTAGTCCGGGACTCGGCCCGACCCCGCGAAATCAATCCCGGCGTCCATAGTCGCGGAATTTCTCCAGCACCTCGGCCATTTCCGCACCATTGAGCAGCACCGGCTCGCCCACCTGCAGGCAGCGCAGGTACTGGCCGCACAGGGCCTCCACCTCCAGGGCCAGGGCCAGGGCGCCGGCCAGGCTCTGCCCCCAGGCCACCAGGCCGTGGTTGGCCATGAGGCAGGCGCGGCGGTCCTTCAGGGCCGCCACCACCGCGTCGGACAGGGCCTGGGTGCCGAAGGTGGCGTAGCGGGCGCAGCGGATGTCCGCGCCGCCGGCCATGGCCACCATGTAGTGGAAGGGCGGGATGTCCCGGCGCAGGCAGGCCAGGGCCACGGCGAAGGGGGAATGGGCGTGGACGATGGCCCCCGCCTCGGGAAAAGCGGCGTAGATGTCCCGGTGGAAACGCCACTCGCTGGAGGGCTTCATGCCCTCCGGGGCGTCGCCGTCCATGGCCACCGGCACCACGTCCGCCGCGCCCAGCCCGGTCATGTCCCGGCCCGAAGGCGTGATCAGGAAGCCATCCGGTGAGCGGGCGCTCACATTGCCGGAGGTGCCCTGGTTGAGGCCGGCCGCGACGCTGCGGCGGGCGAATTCCGCCACCAGGGCGGGCAGGTCGGAAAGATTGGGCTTCATGTCCGCTCCGGAAACAGGGCCGCCAGGGCATCCCGGCTGGCGGCGGCCACACCCCGCTCGGTGATGAGGCCGCTGACCAGGCGGGCCGGGGTAACGTCGAAGGCCGGGTTGGCGCAGGGGCTGCCGGCGGGGGTGACGCGAACGCTCACCAACCCGCCGTCCGGCGCCAGGCCCTGGATGCAGGCCACCTCGTCGGCGTCGCGCTCCTCGATGGGGATGTCTCCGCCCCGGGCCAGGCGAAAGTCGATGCTGGGGCCGGGAGCGGCCACGTAGAAGGGCACGCCGTTGTCGAAGGCGGCCAGGGCCTTGAGGTAGGTACCGATCTTGTTGGCCACGTCGCCGTTGGCGGCCACCCGGTCGGTGCCGACAATGCACAGGTCCACCCGGCCGTGCTGCATCAGGTGGCCGCCCGCATTGTCGGCGATGACCGTATGGGGAATGCCGGCCTGGGCCAGTTCCCAGGCGGTGAGGCTGGCCCCCTGGTTGCGGGGCCGGGTCTCGTCCACCCAGACGTGGACCGGCACCCCCGCCTCGTCGGCGGCGAAGATGGGGGCCAGGGCGGTACCCCAGTCCACGGTGGCGAGCCAGCCGGCGTTGCAGTGGGTAAGGACGTTTACCGGGGTTCCCTTGGCGGCGGCGCGAATCAGTGCCAGGCCATGGCGGCCGATGGCCCGGTTCTGTTCCACGTCCTCCTCGCAGATCGCCGCCGCCTCTGCCCAGGCCGCCTGTGAGCGCTCGCTCACCGGGCGGGCCAGCAGATGGCCGAGCATGCGCTCCACCCCCCAGCGCAGGTTGACGGCGGTGGGGCGGGTGGCGACCAGAAATTCGCCCATGCGGTTCAGCCCCGCGTCGGTGGCGTCCCGGTCTGCCGCCAGGGCCATGCCGTAGGCCGCCGTGGCGCCGATGAGGGGCGCGCCCCGCACCCGCATGACCGAAATCGCCTCGGCGGCCTCTTCGGGCGTGGCCAGCACACGCAACACGAATTCGTGGGGCAGCCGGGTCTGGTCGATGATTTCCACCTGCCGGCGCCCGTCGATCTCGACAGGGCGGAGGGTGCGGGTGGGCGTGCCGTTGACGAGCATGGGGAGGGCTCTCTGGTGTCGTGAATTCGGCCGGATTATCGGCGTTGCAATACAATCCGGCCATGCCCGCCTCGCCCGCCCTGTCCCCCCTGCTCGCCGCTCTGAATCCGCTTCTGGCCACTCAGCCATCGGCCAAGTCGCGTCTCGCGGGCCATGCCGGCAAGGTCGTCCGTCTCGCCCTGCCCGGCATCAATCTGGATCTGGCCCTAGACGAAACCGGCGCCTTCATGCCCGCGCCGGTAGAAAGCGAGCCCGCCCTGGTGCTGATACCCGACCCCACCGCCCTGCCCCGCTGGCTCACCGGCGGCAGCCTCAACGAGTTGTTCCGTTCCGAAGGCGATGGCGTGCTGGCCGCCGACCTGGCCCGCGCCCTGGCGGATTTCGACTGGGTCCTGGCCCTGCGCCCCTGGCTGGGAGACATCGCCGCCAGCCGGGTGGACGGGTTCCTGCGCGGCTTCGGCCCCTGGCGCGAAAAAACCCTGGATGCCGCCGGCCGCAACCTGGCCGAGTACGCGGTCCACGAAGCCAACCTGCTGGCCGATCCCCATGCGGTCCAGGCTTTCGTCGCCGAGGTGGACGCTCTGCGGGAAGCCACCGACCGGCTGGAGGCCCGCCTGAAACTCCTCGAAGCCAAGCCTTACGCCTGATGTTCCTCCTCCGCCTCCTGCGCATCTTCATGACGGCCGTCCGCTACGGCCTGGACGATTTCTTCCTGGGCCACGAGCGGGTCAAGTTCCTCCGCGTCACGGTGGAAACCCTGTTCTTCTGGCGCGACCTGTCCAAGCCCCGGGGCGAACGACTGCGCCTGGCCCTGGAATCCCTGGGCCCCATCTTCGTCAAGTTCGGCCAGATGCTGTCCACCCGGCGGGACATGATTCCGCCCGACATCGCCGACGAACTGGCCAAGCTGCAGGACCGGGTGCCGCCCTTCCCCAGCGCCCAGGCCAAGGCCGTCATCAAGGCTGCCTACGGCCGGGAAGCGAATGAGGTTTTCGCCGAGTTCGAGGATGTGCCGGTGGCTTCGGCGTCCGTGGCCCAGGTGCACCGGGCACGCCTCAAGTCCGGCGAGAAGGTGGCGGTGAAGGTGCTGCGCCCGGGCATCCAGACCGTCATCGGCCACGACCTGCAAATCCTCTACGCCATCGCCGGCCTCATCGAGAAGCTCTGGTTCGACGGCAAGCGCCTCAAGCCCCGGGAAGTGGTGACGGAATTCTCCAAGCACCTGGACGACGAGCTGGACCTGGTGCGGGAAGCCTCCAACTGCTCGCAACTGCGGCGCAACTTCCGGGATTCCGCCCTGCTCGCCGTGCCCGAGGTGCACTGGGACTACTGCACCCCGGAGGTCATGGTCATGACCTGGATGGACGGCATCCCCATCTCGCAGGCCGATGAACTGCGCCGGCGCGGCGTGGACATCAAGAAGCTGGCCAAGGCGGGTGTGGAAATCTTCTTCACCCAGGTGTTCCGGGACGGCTTCTTCCACGCCGACATGCACCCGGGCAACATCCTGGTCCAGGACGACGGCAAGTACGTGGCCCTCGACTTCGGCATCATGGGCACCCTCAACGAGCCGGACAAAAACTACCTGGCGCGCAACTTCCTGGCCTTCTTCAACCGGGACTACCAGAAGGCCGCCCTGGCCCACATCGAGTCCGGCTGGGTGCCGCCGGACACCCCGCCCCAGGATTTCGAGGCCGCCATCCGCGCCGTGTGCGAACCCGTGTTCGACCGGCCCATCAAGGACATCGCCATCGGCAAGGTGCTGCTGCGCCTGTTCCAGATCTCGCGCCGCTTCGGCATGGAGATCCAGCCCCAGCTGGTGATGCTGCAGAAGACCCTGATCAACATCGAGGGACTGGGCCGGGACCTGGACCCGGACCTGGACCTGTGGGCCACCGCCAAGCCCTTCCTGGAACGGTGGATGAGCGAGCAGATGGGCTGGCGAGGCTGGGTGCGGGTGTTCAAGGAGGAAGCGCCCTTCATCGGCACCGTGCTGCCCCAGCTGCCGCGCTTGGTGCACCGGGCCCTGCGCGATGACCGCATGGCCCAGCTCGAAAGCGGCCTCGCCGAAATGCTCGCCCAGCAGCGGGCGCGCAACCGCTGGCTGGGCGTCATCGCCATCCTGCTGGCGGTGCTCATGGTCATGTTCTGGCTGCGGGTCTGATCAGTGATCCCAGGTTCCTCGACTGCCCATGACAGGGCCGGCGGCAAGGCATCCGGATGTCGAAATTTTTTACATACTTTGGTATGCAGCCCACAAGGCCAGAGTATTATTTAGTTGAATCAATGTGTTAAGTTCATTGGCATGATTGCTGCTCCGATGATGCCGTAAGCAATTGTTATTTATTTGTTGGAGGAAGGAACCATGAAACGCACCCTGCTCGCCACCCTGCTCGCCACCCTGCTCGCCGCCGGCATCGCCCTGCCCGCAAGCGCGGCCTCCATCAACTACAACAGCAACCTCCAGAACGGCGTTCCGGTTGCTGGAGTCATCAATCAAGGGGCTGGCAATGAAAGCAATCCGGTCGGTGCGGAGTACTACAGTTTCTTCGCCAACGCCGGCGACAGCGTGACCGTCATCGGCGACCGATTGGACGGCGCGTTTGACATGTCCTTCTGGCTGTTCCGTGGCCTGTTCACCGACACCAGCGCTTTCGCTGGTGGCGCGGGGAGCGGTTTCGATTCGGGCGATGCTGGCTATATCGCTTTTGCCGATGACAACGACCCCGCGAATATCCCCGGACCTTTCGGCGATCCGAGATGGGTTTTCAACGCCCCGGCCTCTGACTTCTACACGATTGCGGTCACCAACTTCTTGAGTGACACCAACACCCCTCCGCCCTATGACTTCGAGCTGGTGGCCCGTGGCATCCAGAACGTTCCCGAGCCCGCTTCCCTGGCGCTTCTGGGCCTTGGCCTGGTCGGATTGGGCATGATGCGCCGCAAGTAATAAGCCACTTCAGCACAGCAACCGTAAACGGCGGCAGTTCATGCCGCCGTTAACATTTTCCAGACCGATATTCCCTTTCAACTCGCAGGCAGCCGCTTACCCCCTCGGGTCCGGCACGAAGCCGCCGGGGAAGGGCCGGGGTTCCGGCGTATAGGGGTAGGGCCTGGGAATGATGCCCCGGGCCGCCAAATTGTCCCGGCTATCATAGCGCAGGCTCAGCACTTCGCCGGGCGACGATGCTGCCCGCTCGAAGGTCGTGTAGCGGGTGGGCGCATATTCCCGCTCGCCGTGGCCGGTACCCAGGCGCTCCGCCTGGCGCATGGCCTTGGCAGCGGGGGCTGAGGCGGGCGCGGCGGTGTCGGCGCTGGCCTCCGCCGCCCGGTTCTCGGCCCGAGTTCCTGGCGTCCCCTGGCTCAAATAGGGGGTCACCGGCTGGGGCCGGGCCTTCTCCCGGAACACCGCCGCGCCGATGACGCCCACGTTGTCCGGCCGGTCGGTGCGGGCCGCGTAGGAATCCGGCAGGGCGGTGAAATAGAACTGGGCCACGTCGCTCAGGCTCTTGCGCCAGCCGGCGATCTCCGCGCGCTCCCAGGGATCGAGCACGTAGCCGGACTGGTTGGCGGCCGCGGTCTCGCCGCTCACCGCGTTGACCCCGTCCACCGACAACACCACCAGCACCCGCTCCCCGGTGCGGTTCAGCAGCCGCACCGCGTAGCGGTCGCCGGGATTGCCCGCGACCCAGTGCTGGCCCCGGTGCCGGTAAGTGTCCAGGGTCTGGCCGGTGGCCCGGTCGACGATTTCCATGTCCAGAAGGCGCCCCGCCTGGACGGGCAGGCTGGCGGCAAGAAGGGCGAGGGCAAACAGTCGTTTCAGCATGATGTGCTCCTGTGGGGTGGAAGGACATCCGCGTAAACGACGGGGGCGGGGAAACAGGGTTAATGGCCGGACGAATTTTCCCGGCGGATCGCCCGCAAATCCTCCGGCAAGTCGAATGCCGGATAGCGCCTGCGCAATTCCTCCAGCGCCATCTTGGCCTCTTCGCTGCGGCCCTGTCGCAGCAACTGGCGGATTGTTTCCACCCGTTGCTCCGGGCTCTCGGCCGCCGGGCTGGCGGCCTTGGGCTGGCCCCTGCTTTGGCTGAAGACAGGCGCGGCTTCCCTGGCCATGTCGGCGGCGGGAACGGCGCGCTCCAGGCGGTCGGCCTGCTTGGGACCGGGGCTGGCGGCGACTGGAGCCGACGGTGCCGGTCGGAGCGTTTCGCGTTGCGGCGCCGAGCCCACCGGGGCCTGGAATGGACGCGGTTCCGGGACGACCTGGGCTGCCGCGTCTTCGGAACTTGCAGCCGCCGGCGTGAGGCTGGCCGGAGCCGGGGCGGGCCCGGGCGCGGAACGGGCTCCGGCCGGTTGGGTGGCCCCGCCCGCCGGCCCGGGCAGGCCGGCGGTATCGATCGCCTTGGCGGCCGGTGTGGGTTGTGCATCCGCTTCGGCCGGCGTGTCCGGCAACGCCGCGGGTGCTGATTCGGTCCGGATGGCCGGCGGCGGGGGCAGGGCTTCGCGCAGGTTCTCGGGCGCTTCCTCGCGGATGCGCAGCAGCATGGACAGGCCCAGCACCAGCACGGCGGTGGTGGCCAGGGGCGTGGCCCAGGCGAACCAGCGGCGGCGACGTGGGGGGGCCACGGCGCGGCGGGCGGCGTCCAGGATGGCGGCGTCCAGGACCGGGGACGGCGCCGGGTGGTCAGCGTCCCGGTAGGCTTCGCTCAGTTGGGGGTCGCGCTCGATCATGTCAGTTCCGCACGGCCGTTCCGAAGGAACTGACCGCCCCCTCTGGGGGAAACGAGCGTAGCGAGTAAGGGGGTCGTTTCATTTCAGTTCACCGTTCCTCTCAATCCGTCCAGGCAGCGGCGCAGCCGGTCCAGGGCGTAGCGCAGCCGGCTCTTGGCGGTTTCCCGTCCGACGCCGGCGGCCTTGGCGATCTCCTCCAGGGTCATGCCACTCTCCTCCGCCATGAGGAAAGTCTCCCGCTGGGGCGCCGGCAGGGCGGCCAGGCAGTCGAGGATGCGCCGGGCCGCCTCGCGGCGCTCCAGCAGGGCCGGGGGGGCTTCCTCGGCCTGCGTCGGCAGCCGCTCGGCGGGATCGTCCTCCGGGTCGTCGACCAGCTCGACGATGCCCCGGCCCCGGGCCCGGAAGTGGTCCATGAGCCGGTTGTGGGCGATGCGGAACAGCCAGGTGGAGAACTTGGCCGCCACCTCGTAATGGGCCCGGGCGCCCACCACCCGCATCCACACGTCCTGGAACAGCTCGTCCGCCTCGTCCCGCGCCTGGTGGGCCAGGTAGCGGTACAGGCGGCCGCGCCAGCGCCCGTAGAGCGCCTCGAAGGCCGCCGCGTCGCCGTTGCGGTAGGCCAGCATGAGGGCCTCGTCGGTGCGGGGGTCGTCCATGGGTATGCGATTAAACGCGGCGCGCGGGGAAAAGGGGTTGGCGGATTTTAGCTGCCGGGCATTCGAACGGCTCCAGGCCCAGAAATATTCCCGTGTATTCCACGATGGCCTTCTCAGCGTTGTCGCCCATACTGGAACCAGCGAGAACCGGGCTGCGGGGAATCATGGCACTGCTTGAAATCCGGGACATCAACCGCCGTTTCGGCGACTTCGAGGCGGTCAAGGACGTCAGCTTCGCCGTGGACAGCGGCGAGTTCTTCACCCTGCTGGGACCGTCTGGCTGCGGCAAGACCACCATCCTGCGCATGATCGCCGGCTTCGACCTGCCTGACGCGGGACAGATCCTCCTGGATGGCCGTGACCTGGCAGGCACTCCGGCGGAGAAGCGGCCCATCCATACCGTGTTCCAGAGCTACGCCCTGTTCCCCCATCTCACCGTGGGCCAGAACGTGGCCTTCCCCCTGCGCATGGCCAAAGTTCCGGATACGGAGTTGAAACGGCGGGTGGGGGAAACCCTGCAGCAGGTGCACCTGAGCGAACTGGCCGACCACTATCCCCATGAAATCTCCGGCGGCCAGAAGCAGCGGGTGGCCCTGGCCCGGGGCCTGGTGAACCGGCCGCGCCTGCTGCTTCTGGACGAGCCCCTGGGCGCTCTGGACCTGAAGCTGCGGGAGGAGATGCAGCTGGAACTCATCAAGCTGCAGCGCGACGTGGGCGTCACCTTCGTCTTCGTCACCCATGCCCAGCCCGAGGCCCTGGCCCTGTCCCACCGCATCGCGGTGATGAACCGGGGGCGCATCGAGCAGCTGGACGTGCCCTCGCGCATCTATGGCTTTCCCGCCAACCGTTTCGTGGCGGACTTCATCGGCAACTGCAACCTGCTGGAGGCGCGGGTGGTGGAACGGCGCGACGGCGAGTTGCGCCTGATGGCGGCAGGGCTGGGGGAAATCCTAGCACCGGCTTCGGAGGCGGCCGGCGACACCGGCGTGTTGGCCCTGCGGCCGGAGCAGGTGCGGATTTCCGCCACCCATGAAGCCCCCCCCTTTGAAAAAGGGGGGCTGGGGGGGATTCCAGCGGGAGCCGGAGAGGCGGGCAACATCCCCCTCGATCTTCCTTTGCAAGAGGGGGGCGAAAATCATTTTCCCGGCACGGTGCGCGACTTCCTCTACGTGGGCGACGTCACCACCTATCAGGTGGTCCTCGACAACGGCTTCGAGCTGGCGGCCCTGCGGCCCAACGACGCGCCGGGCCGGGCCAGGTTCTTCGAGGTCGGCGACCGGGTGACGGTGAGCTGGGACATGGGGGCGGGGCACTATGTTCCGGACTAGCGAGCGCCGCCTCGCCCGGTGGGCGATTACCGCGCCACCCACCCTGTTCCTGCTCGCCTTCTTCCTGGCCCCGGCCCTCATCGTGGTGCTGGCGTCGTTCCAGTATCCGGGGGAATTCGGCGGCCTGGCGCCCCTCGCCGACCAGGGCGACGGACGGGAATACGGCCTCACCCTGGAGAACTACCGCTTCTTCGCCAGCGACTGGCTGTTCGCGGAAATCCTGCTGCGTTCCTTCTTGGTGGCGGCAGCCTCCACCCTCATCTGCCTCATCCTGGCCTACCCGGTCGCCTGGCTCATCGCCCGCAGCCCGAAGCAGCACCGGGACCTGCTGGTGCTGCTGGTGATCCTGCCCTTCGCCAGCAACTTCCTCATCCGGGTCTACGCCTGGATGATCATCCTGGGGCCCCAGGCGGCCTTCGCCAAGCTGGTGAACGGCCTGCTCGGCGCCTTAGGGCTGGGGCCGGTGAGCCTATTGTTCTCGCCCTTCGCGGTGCTGGTGGGCATGGTCTACGTGCACCTGCCCTTCATGATCCTGCCCCTCTACACCAACCTGGAAAAACACGATCCGGTGCTGCTGGACGCCGCCCAGGACCTGGGTGCCGATGCTTGGCAGCGCTTCTGGCGGGTGACCTGGCCCTTGTCCCTGCCCGGGGTGTTTTCCGGCTCGGCCCTGGTGTTCATCCCGGTGCTGGGCATGTTCGCGATCCCGGACATCCTGGGCGGCACCCGTGACATGCTCATCGGCAACCTGATCAAGGACCAGTTCCTGGGCGTGCGCGACTGGCCCTTCGGCGCCACCCTGTCCATCGTGCTCACCCTGTGCGTGCTGGCCCTGGCCTGGCTGGCGGCCTGGGCGGGGATGGCGAGGCGGGCCCATGCGTAGGCTGCCCGTCTGGCTGAAGCTGGCTGCCGGCTTCACCTTCGCCTTCCTCTATGTGCCCCTGGCGGTGGTGGTGGCCTACTCCTTCAACGACTCCCGCCTCAACGCCGAGTGGGTGGGCTTCACCCTGGAGTGGTACCGGGTGCTGGCCGCCGACGCGGAGATGCTGCTGGCGGCGCGCAATTCCCTGTTCATCGCCCTGACCGCGAGCCTGGCGGCCACCTTCCTGGGCACCCTGGCGGGACTCGCCATCCACCGCTACCACCCGCGCTGGCTGCCCCTGCTGGTGATCACGCCGGTGGCCATGCCGGAAATCCTGCTGGGCGTGTCCCTGCTGGTGTTCTTCATCCAGGTGCTGCACCTCACATTGGGATTGCTGTCGGTGCTGCTGGCCCACATCACCTTCTCCATCGGCTTCGTCGCCATCATCGTGCGCGCCCGCCTGGCGGGCATGGACGAGAGCATCTTCGAGGCGGCGCGCGATCTGGGCGCGACACCCTGGGCCGCCTTCCGCCTGGTGACCTTTCCCCTCATCCTGCCGGCGGTGGTCGCGGGCTTCCTCATGAGCTTCACCCTGTCCATCGACGATTTCGTCATCACCTTCTTCACCGCCGGGGTCGGCGTCTCCACGCTGCCCCTGCAGATCTACTCCATGATCAAGATCGCGGTGACGCCGGAGGTGAACGCGGTATCCACCCTGCTCATGCTGCTGACGCTGGTACTGGTGATCGCGGCGTCGCGGCTGGACAAGGGCTTCATGAAGGGGGGGGCGTGATGGCCTGCCTGTTTGGTCACCCCCCTCCCCCGCAAGCGGGGGAGGGGCTGGGGGAGAGGGACACTGGCCTGTCCGAATCCCGAAAAACCACCCTCTCCCCAACCCGCTCCCGCTTGCGGGAGCGGGGGAAAAACCGCCGCCAATCGATCTTGATTGTGGTGGGGTTCTTCATCGCTTTCCTCGCGACGCCCCCCCTGCACGCCGCCGGCACCCTCTACCTCTACAACTGGAACAACTACATCTCCGACCGCACCGTTGCCCGCTTCGAGGCGGAGTGCGCCTGCAAGGTGGTGCAGGACTATTACTCCGACAACGAGGAGATGCTTGCCAAACTGGCGGCGGGGGCCTCGGGCTACGACCTCATCGTGCCCACCGGCAACGCGGTGGAGGCGCTGATCCGCTCAAGGCAGTTGCGGCCCCTGGACAACTCCCGGCTCGCCCGCCTGGGCAACCTCAAGCCCGAGTTCATGAACGCCTTCTTCGACCCCGGCAACCGCTATTCCGTACCCTACGCCTACACGCTGACCCTGATCGGTTACAACGTCGAGAAGCTCAAGGCCCTGAACCTGCCCACCGATACCTGGGCGGTCATCTTCGAGCCGCGCTACCTGCAGAAACTGAAAGGCCGGGTGACGGTGCTGGATTCGCAGCGCGAACTCATGGCCGCCGCCCTGCGCTACCTGGGCCATTCCATCAACGATACCGACGAGGCCAAGTGGAAGCAGGCGCGCGACCTGATCCTGCGCGCCAAGCCCTACTGGGCGGCCTTCAACGCCTCCAGCTACATCAAGGAGCTGACCGTGGGCAACATCTGGCTGGCCCACGGCTATTCCAACG
>Ga0233425_10002535_pt1 | contig 35588 bp, 18 predicted proteins | sample Watercolumn_Towu_2_FD_181712 | JGI IMG/M metagenome (GOLD analysis project Ga0233425, IMG submission 181712) | Freshwater microbial communities from Lake Towuti, South Sulawesi, Indonesia - Watercolumn_Towuti2014_140_MG | ecosystem: Environmental > Aquatic > Freshwater > Lake | place...
TTGAAGGAAGATCCGTCCGATATGCTCCTGCTCGACAAATCTAAGCAGATCCTTGAGCGCAGGCTCCTGGCTCAGCAGTTCCTGAGTATTCCAGACCCACAGACCGATCACGGGCTGCCGGAGCCGGGGGCGAAGATCGACACTGTCCCATGGCGGGTAGGCCTCGGGGGGCGGCTCCCATCGCTTCGGGAGGGTTGTGCGGATAGATGAAATGGATAGACGGTCTCCTGTGTCTGTGCTTGAGATCGTGAATTCACCATAACGCACTTCTTTGAGTGATCTGATTCCGCATTCTTTGAATGTTGTCCAGCCCGATCGAATTCCCTGGCCAGGCAGATGGTTAGCGGGCACGACAAAAAGAACGAGGAGGGGAATCAAGAATCGGATCCGGTGGGCGGGCACGGTTGGATCGGTTCTTCTATAGAGATCTCGAACTGGATCGTCGGGCATTTGAAGTTCTGCTTCGCAGTGCAGATGTGATAGATAAAGAAGCAGATTTAAGCCAGCAAAAGCGAACGAGGGTGATGGGATCCCGGTCCCTGGTCGAAGATTGCCGGGCCCGGCCAGCACCTGAAGAAACCGCCTCGGCTCAAGCAATCGGCGGAAGAGAACATCAAATTGTGCGCGACGGTAGCTCTTCATGGTTTACTCAATATACTGAGATAATTTACTCAATACGCTGAGTAAAACACATTATCGGATTGAGAGAATCAAGAGGGAAGGGAGTCTGGATGCTGAAGATCCGGGGGGAGCTTCACTCTGACGATCTTGAGCGCAGGCGGGAAGCGGTCTCTCTTCTTCTCGTCTTTCACAAGGTCGATCATCGATTCTTCTGTAAATATCATGAGGCGCTCTTTGGGGGTGTAGTCAAGCATGAGAAAGTGAAGCGCATCCGACCTGGTTTTCTGCAGATCGTCCTCGTTCTTCCTGCCGCCCGACGTATACCCCGTTCTCGTGGAGATGGCAGCCACGATCTCTCCGTCATCAGAGACGGCATCGAATTTGATCAGAGCTTTGCTTTCGAGTTGAAGGCTCTTTTCGTGAAACGACTGCCGGTATTTCTTCGGCAGATAGACCTCCCGAATCCATTTCACGGCATCGGTAGGAGCAGTGCTATTATCCATTGTTCTTGTCTTCGCCCTTTCGCACATACTCGAGGAAGGATGTGAACGGCATCGATGCGAGCTGCAACCAGATAGGAGAAGGAGCAACTGGTGACAAATTGGCGCCGGTTCACGTCTCTCAAGCGATTCATGAACTAATGAGGTTACTGGAGAAACTGAATTGATACCGTCTGAGTTTGGTGCGTAAGCATCACTTCATTTGTTCCATTCTTTCAGCCGCTTCTCGCATTCATCTTCCGGCAGCCACGCTCCAGACCCACGCATAGCTTCTAAAGCGGCGATGGCATCGACCTTCTGAAGCAGCCCCCCCGATACCATCTCATCGAGCATCCATAACACTCCATGTGTGGCGATATTCTCTTTCTTCGCCGCAGTACGAAGCTTCTTATCACCGGTCAACAATGTATGTTGTTCGGCCTTGGCATAGCTGAGGGCAAATAAGTCAGCCGTAGAAGCTCCGGGATATTTTACGGCAAAGTCCGCCACAAGCGCAACTTGTTCCGGTGTTAGCGAGACTAGGTTTGCACCTGCGTTCAGGAGGTCTTCTTGTGTTGGCGACTCACATTCGCTCGCAATTGCATCGGGCAAAAGAAACGAGTGCGGTAACCTAAACGCGAGGTTGAGGAGGCCGCCATTGAATAGGTCAATGCAGACACTTGTATCAAGGACGCACGTTTCCAGTGATTGCTCCGGCCTCTAGTTGTTTCCGGAAATCATTCAACCGCACCTTGAGTAACTCAGCCCCCTTGGCTGGTGATATGAGATCCTCCTCAACAGCTTGGAGCACAAGGCGCTCAAACCTCTTAGTTTGTTCCGGCGGAAGATTTTCGCCGATTTCCTTCTTATGCATCCCGGTCGACCTGAGAACTTGAAAAATGTGAGTGAAGAAACTGTTCGAGATTATTCCAAGATCGTGTGCACGGTAGATCCATGCCTGGACGCTCATGCCATATTTCACACGCAGCGACTTCAGCTCATCAAAATTGAAGCTCTGGCGGTTCTCGCCCAACTCGGCTTTTACCGCCTCTTCTGGAACAAGAAATGCTCCCGCAAACCTATCGGCGGCTTTTTCCCGCTTCACGGAATCGTGCACGTTCAGGAGCAAATGGCCAAGCTCGTGAGCAATGCTGAACCGCAGGCGATCGCTCATTTGGTTCTTTTTCACCAGTACCAATGGGATATCGTCATTCACCCAGCAAGAGAGACCGTCGACTTCTCCTTCCGCTTCGACGAGCGCGACCTTGACTCCCCGATCCTCCAGAACCTCTATGAGTTTATCGATGGGATCGATGCCGAGCGACCATTCTTTCCTGACGGCGGCAGCAATCTCCTCGATCTGTTCGAGTTTCCGAACCGGCTTGGCGCTAACCTTTGGCATCCTGAAGCGTTTGAACCTTTTCTCTGGAAACAGCGATTCGACCTCGAGATATTTCTCGACCCAGTCCTTGGCCCGGGCACGGATTGACTCGAGCTCTTTCGCCGATGCCCCAGACCTCGTCCTGAAAGCCGGTCCACCGAGCGTCACGGCCGCAGCATTCGGGCGGAAGAAGAATTCGACCTTGACGTCGAGAGCTTTTGCGAGCTTTAATAGAACATCTGAGCCCGGCGTAGCCCGATCTAATTCATACTTGTGCAGACTCTGTGCAGTGACGTAGTTATTGGTTTTGTCCGCAAGCTGTCGCAGGGAAAATCCTGCCGCGACGCGAGCTTGTTTGATGCGCGGGCCGATCATTGTATTGTCCTCCGGATGGTTGACAATTTAGACATTTCTTGTTGTTTTGTCAACTAGATTCGATTGGCGGAAGGAGGTAGGGAAAATGGCAACGAACCCACCGAAAGGCGCTGGTCAACGAAAACGAGGGGTACTTGGATTCAAACAACAGTGGGTGGAAATCTCGCCTGGATCAACACGCACGACCTCAGGTCGCTGATCTTTCGCATTATACTGGTACCACAAGAGCTTATGGCACTGGAGGCCAGAAAGGTACTTGGATTTGGAGAGGAAGGGCTTATAGGATTTCATCATAGGAATTCGGTTCACACAGGGCACGTCAAGCGGACCTATTTCAGAATCCGCATATTGGTGGAGCCCTCAAGGCATCACTTCATACCGATCAGGGGCGACCAAATTCCTCTCTGAGCCAGGGACACCTTGGGCCGGAATGTGTTTTGAAAGCCTGAAAGACCGTCTGCTGAAAAGGTCTTCCGGAAGATAGCTATTTACGAAGAAGTCGTCCCAAGTAACTATATGAGGTGCCCTCTCGCTTCTGAATAATTGAGACACAAAGATTTTTTGCGCATTGTGCAAATTATCAAATGATATCAGGCAAAAATGATGAGGCTCAAATCTGAATCGCTCTGAGAACATTAACAGATGCTCTTTTTGCCTTTCCAATTCCTCGCTCTCAAGATCCGTGTAGCATTTGACCTCAAAGACTATCAGCTGCTCTGCACCTGAACTATCCCGAAAAAGGATCACCGCGTCAAATTCCGTCCTATCTGCAGTCATTTCAGAATCTGGTTTCAAAGAATTCCAATAGGCGCATAGATCCCACACTTCAACGAAGACGCTGCACAAAACCGATTGCTTTGAGTCTACTCCCTTGTCATATCTCCAAGCGGATACTTTTGATTCAGGGAAGTTGTTCTTCACCGCCTCTGCGTTTTTCTTCGATGCTTTCTGCAGGAATTCCAGAAAATCCTTGAACGCGCCTTGGTTTGTCTGCCACGAGGGAATAAGGACACCATGGAATAGACGCGCCGTGAAGCTGTTTTCGTCCCGATTACAGTGCAAGGCTTCTTCGATTGTCGGTCTCATAGACATATTGTCCCCTCTGGGCACGAGTAACAAGTCATGATCAATGCACATCCACCCCACTCAACACAAATTCGAGCCTATCACACTCCCGCGCCAAGACTTCTATTGTATAAGCTAAGTCATGAGGATCTAGTGACTCGGCTTTGTGTTCGACGTAGCCAATTGCCTTCCCTGATTTGTCGAGGCGGAATCCGACGAGATTTGAAGTATGGTTCCTCATCCATAACGCGAGAAGGACCTCCCAGTGACCTAGTTCCTCGACGCGCGCCCGGTGCAGTACGTTGGACGTCAAGATGTAACTTCCATCTGTTCTCTTCACGAAAATCTGCTGCTTCCTGCCTCCGGCAAACGAGACTATAAGCCCGTCGGCAAATGGAGTGATAGTAAAGATCTCCTTTTCGAGAGCGTTTTGCCAACGCTTTTCGAGATCAGCAATGACTACCGCCAGCATCTCATTGAATTTCTGCATCGCTGCCCTCCTGCTGCAGATCCTCGTGAAACACGCTCATGGATTTGTCTTCTTCGAGGAGTACATCTTCCAGCTCGTCAGCTGTGACCACCGCGGCTGCAATCATCTCTTTGAGATCTTCGATCGTTGTCGATTGAACATCAAAGAGATGATCTGACTCTACGGTAATGAGGTAGTCACCAAGCCGGTCTCTTGACGTGACACAGATTCTTGCATCCGAAAGATCCCGCTGATAGTCCTTGAGCTCTTGCCACATGGATGAGTCTTCAAAATCCAACGGACCAACAGGGCTGACGCACCTGAGAAAAACCGTTCCATCCCCTGTTCCCGACTGAAGAAATATGGTAACTGGCTGTTGACGGTCCTCCCGTTTTCGTTTGCCCTTTGCGACCAGCTTGCCGTCTTCACCTACAAATAGAGTTCCAATGCATTTCCAATCGTCCTTGGACGTCTCGCTCTCAAATTCCCACTCTGTCATGAGCTGGGTCATGAGTTCTTTGAACCTCGTCAAGAGTTTTGCGGAAACGTCGACACCCCTCGGCTCCTTCACAGCGAGCTCTGGATGGAGGTCTGCGTCATTCACTTCGAAAGATGACTTGAGAGGTCCAGGGATTGGTTCTATGTCCGTCCGCCGCAACAGGATGTCCTGAGCCAGATTGACGCTGCTGCTACCCTGGATATGTTCTCCACTCAATTGCTTATGAAGCATTCGAACGAACTTATTGAGCCTCTCGTAGACTCTCTCGACCTGAATACGTTCTACTGTCTCCCTCAGGTGCGGATAGTACACCTGCAAAAATTCGTCGCTTGTCACAGAATCTCTCTTGTCTAGATTACGCTGTGCGAGAGACCTGATTCGGTCCACTCTGCCAGTACGTTGTTCCATCGAAGAGGGTGTCCAGGAAATGCCATAATGGTAGACGTCTTTACAAAATGTGTGAAGATCGGCACCCTCTCTCAGCACGTCCGTGGTCACTACTACCAAAGGATACCCGGGCATCAGGAACTGCCGGACGACGTTCTTGTTGACGCCGCCAGACATACCTGCGACGGGTGATTGGCGCGAAAGTGCCCGGCCAAGAAAGAGAGACAGATCGTTCAAACTCATTTCCCGCATTTCTGGAAAATTCACAGCGGTAATGAGATCAAAGTTTGCTGCAACTTGTGAAAGATCACGAAACGTGTTGAATCCGCCGCCATTCGATTCGGCCTGTTGCTCCAGTAGATTCAGATAGTCGTCGATGAGCAATCTCACAGCATCTTCTGCACGGTCCTGTCCCCTGAGCAAGACCGATTGCAATCGCCGGACGAGGAGGATCCACAAATCTATCATGCCATGTCCAAGCCGCGCACACGCAGAGAGCAATTCGCGCCGTTGTTCCCTACGACGGAAGCGCTCGACAAAGCGTTCATGTTCTTCCTGTGGCCACAATGACTTGACGAGCGCTGGGCGTTTTCTGAGAAGGGTAAAGAACGTTTCCGCAGATAAGTACTCGGTATGTTTCGGAAAAGATCGCTCCACCTCACGCTGATCGGGTGTCCTCCCCCCGAACCTTTCACGCAGAATAGCCTGAGCTCTTGAACGCAGCTCCTCGCTCAATGCTTCTTTCGCAAGGAGAGATAACCCAGCTTCCTGATAGGCTGTGTACACGCGAAATCGGGGGTAACTCTTCGACTTTGAACGAAAACGAAAGTGTGAGAAAGCCCAGGCACGGAGTTTTGCTTCCACCTGACTTTGCTTTCCACCTACCGCTTCTGTCAACGCCTGAATTATGTCCTCTGGAAATCCCAGCAAATCGGCCAAATAGTTGTCTTCGAAGAAAACGGAATAGAAAGACCCTTCACTGCTCAATCGATTCTTGTTAAATGCTGCTCCCGACAAGAATCCGTCCGGTCCCTCGCCCCGGAAGAACCAAGCGAAGAAGTTGTCAATATCTCCTTCGTCTTCTTTATCCTTGAAGATGAAGCTCTCTTCCTCTTCGTCAGCCTCTTCCATAATCTCGAAATGCTGTTCTCGCCTGACCCGCCTGGCTTGCTTCTCTTCCCGATACATCGCTACCGCTCGATCAAAGTCGGCTAACACAATTTCCGGAAGGCGCGTTCGGAGATCGTTGAGCAGCCACTCGTCATACGTGAGATTCAGTTTCTCGACCATCTCGTCGACGCTCTTGATCCTCCTGACAAATACCAGTGCCTTCTCGCCAGTCGCGATGCTTCGTTTCAACTTCTCCACAACAGAGTCCATCTTAGGGTGTGGCAAGGGGGTGCCGAATTCACGCCGATATGTACGAGCAAGCGAATTTATGGACGGCGTGTCAATTCCTTCCTTCTCTGCCCTCCGCTCTGTCTGGTAAGCCTCAGCAAATGTAACATCGTCGTCCTCGTCATCGGCTCTCTTGGCTCGCGCCGTCTCCATAAAACTCTCAAAGGAGGCGAGCATCCCAATCTGAAAGCTGTTATTGAACCTGTCGCTACCGATGACTTCAGCAACCTTCTTTTGTATCAGGCCGACAACAAGGCGCTGACGCTCGTCGGCCACCTTCAGCGGCTCGTCGTGATGAGCCACCCCACCACTTCTCCACTCACGCCGATACATATTCTTCGTGTAGAGCGTTCCATTGATTGTCAATCCTGTCATGCGCCGGACGAGGAATCGTCTTGCGATCTCCTCCTTCTTCTCGTTTTCCAGTGAAGAATCACAAAGCAGGCTCATTTCCTTGCCAAAGTCGAGAATGTCGAGCTGATTCCACAACTCTTTGTATTCCGTTTCAAGAGGTGTTGCAGAAAGGAGTAACGCGCGTTCAAACCGTTTACCATACCCTGGAAAGTACTTCGGATCTGCAAACCGCGCATTACCCAGTACTGCGGCGATGAGCTGATTACGTGTCGCAGCAAACTCTGAAAGACCATGTTTGAGATTGTGCGCTTCGTCGATGACGACCAGGTCAAACTGTGGCAGGAGAAGATTGAGGGCGCGCGCATAATTGAGCTTGAATTGGTCCCTGTCTCCCCTTAGATCGAAGAGGGACGGATCAACCCATGGTATCTTTTCAAGTAGCTCATCACGTCTTCGCTTCCACTGTTGAGTGTCTCGCAGCGATAGGCCGAGGCTGAAACTGGTCATTCGAACGAGGAAGTCCGCCTGGTTGTTGAGTGCGGACTCATGAGCGAGGGAAACAAGATTACTGCAAAACCGAAGAGAGTACGCCGGGGTCCTCTGGAAGCTCTTGACGCGGTTATCGAATACCTTCCAATTCTTTGCCGTGAAGTTAAGAAGCTCCTTGCGCCACTTGTCCTGGATGTTCTCCCGGGGGGTAATGTACAGGACTCGCCAACCCGGGTTGAAATGCCTGAAGAGCGCTGCGACACCGAGAGCGACATATGTCTTGCCCATTCCCACTTCGTCGGCAAGGTATGCGATCTTGTGCTGGACAAGCATGTTATGCAGTGCTACAGCCCCTTTGAGCTGCTCTTCCCAGACAGCTTCGCTGACGGTTTGCCCTCCCGAGTAATCGATAAGACCGCGCGCCGTCTCTATGTTGAGCATTTCTATCATTCTTCATCCTCGTCGGCTTCGGGAAGGGCGACCTCGAGAAAGAACATTCTCTCAAACCATTCGAGGAACTTCGCCCGTTCCTCAGGGGTCTCAAATGTGAACCGAGTCTTGATCTCCTCCGATCTGATCAAAAGCCCCTCTACCTCCTTCCAGCGCAACCGGTTCTTTCGCTGAAAGTCGGGAAACTCCATAGCTATCCGCTTCGTCACTTCCTTCGCACATAGAAGCGTGACATATTGATTGACCGCATCGCTTTCGGGTTCGTCGAGCACCTTGCGAATCAAGGAAGGAAGAGAGTGGTACTTTTCTCCCAGAAGACGATACTCCGCATCCGCTTCACGCCCCTTCTGAAGCGCATCACGCACGGATGCTTCCAATCGATTGAAGGCATGATAAATTCCTGCAAACTTGTCGAACATCGTCTCCATCTGCTGTTGTTTCCCTGAGACAAGACCCATGAATTCTTTGCTTCCCAACTGCGGAATATGAGCGATGAGAAAAGACTCTCTTTGTTCAGGTGAAAGAAGCGACCAATATTCCAGGATTTGTTCCGCTGTCAGGGAGAAGAGTATCGACGGCTTTAGTGCCATTCCCTCTTCTCTCACCAACACGCGGAATTCCGCGTGACGCTCGACTGAGACTTCAACGATAGACGTCGATACTAGGAGTGTCTTCATTTGACTCGCCGCTTCTGAGTCCAAGTCAATCCATCGATCAAAACGGATCGGGCCAATGGCAAAAAGAGTCACTCCTTTGCTCTTCACAAACGCTCTTTTCGGTTTGATGGAACCTTCTGAATCCCAGAAGTATTCGAGCTTACCGGAATCCCAGTGATAGCGGATAGAGCAATCTTCCCAGAATTCTTTCTGGTCTGCTTCTTCGAAATCCTTGGGCTGGAAGCGTGGAGCGGTCTTTTCATCAATGGGTGTGAGCCACCACGTCAGTCGACCGGAGCGTTCTGGCTCGACGAGGATGCCGGTTTCGAAGTTTCCCGATCTGCCGAGTTGATGTGCAGGAGAAGTGAGATTCACCGAACCAATGAAAAGAATTTCGCGCTCCTGGTTCCAAAGTCGGTAGATTTTGGCGTGGACAAACCGACGTTCAGACTTGGAATTCGCTTGAGTGCTTGTTCTCAAGAGTTCCTCTGGAAGCCGGCCCCATTTGACACGGGGCATTTTCTGAATTGCAACAAAGTACTCCTTCGAGCAGGCTACCGATCCGTCTGCTTCCTCAGGTAGAAACAGGCGAACTTCTTTTGGATCCATTGCTTCGATGAGGTTTTTAAGTGTTGAAGAATTGGGAGATACATCAAAGTAAGGGGAGATGATTTCCAGGTTAAGCTGTTCCCCTTTACAGAACCACCCGATAAAGTCCGGTACGGATTCGCGTCCCACGTAGAGTTGCGGCAGCCAGCGCCCATGCTTCTTGCCGCGAGATGGTTCCTCGGTGTCCTTTCTCAAGAATGTGCGGATTGCCTCAAGTGCCTGATGCTCGTCGCCCGTAGGATCCTCTGCCTTTACTCTCGAGATCAGTTCGAGCAGTTCAGACCGAAGTGTGCTCTTTTCGCCGTAGACGACTTCCTGGATATCTGCCACTTCAAGGTTGCGCCACCACCCATTTCGTGTGAGATTCGCCGACGAAGTTACGACAAGGAGGCTTTCCCATTTGTCATCATCTTCCTCATTCTCGAGGAGAAGGAAGATGTTTTTCGGATGGAAGTATCCAGTGGATCGAGAAAGCGGAATGCGGCGGTAGTCCAACCTTGCGGTGCCGTGATCAGACAAACCGCGGCGGTCGTAGTATACTGCAACATCCTGAGTATGACGGAGAGCCTCTTCCAGAGAGACAAGCTTGAGAGTAGGAATATGACTGAACGACTGATCGAAAAGATTGGGAAGGATGTCCTCTTCGAAGAAGCTGGGATCGAATTCAAAGGTGAGAAAGACCGCTAGCTTGACTTTCCGCTCGCCTATGGCCTCAGCCAGAGCGTCAGACAGAATTGCATGTGCGATGTTGTTCTCGCCCATTCTAACCTGCCTTGAGTATTTGATAGCCGATGCGCTTCAACGAGCCGAGAAAATACGAATTGGCCCACAGACTCTTTAGCTCCCCACGTGCAGGGAGTTGTCTTGGCTCCTCCCTTGACTCCTCACCTAGCCTCACATCGAGTTTCCCCCTTTTTGTCGTGAGCCATGGCGCGGCACCGCGTTCCTGCATCACGACACGATTTTGCTCATTCATTGTTTCAATTGCACTTCGGTAGTCGGCCTTCTTCAGTTGGTCTGCCAGGAGAACCAGCCGGTCAATTTCTTCGGCCGATGCCGCCTCCCCTGCAGCGATAAGCGCTTCTCGGAAGGCAAGAGGATCCAGGTTCTTCAGGGAATCGCCCCAGGTGGATTTCACCTGTTTGGCTATTGCGTCAACCGGTTGATTGTTGCGGGAAAGGAGGAAGCTGAAAAACCGCCCGGCAGGGGCAATAACTGACTCCAAATGTCCGACATTTTCGAATCTTGAAGCAAGATCATTATCGCCTGAGGAACGTGATTGCTTGATGAGTTCCCTCAGATCGTCGTAGCAGAATGCCTCCTCCCAGGATACGGTGCCGCTCTCGTAGAGGCGGTACATTTTCTCCCAGGCTTGTTGCTGAATGCCGTTCTCTTTTCCCGAGTAGAGGAGTCGATACAGATAAAACTGTTGCTCTTCCTTGCTAAGTTGGGGGCCCATCAGTCCCGAGATAGCCTTTGCGAGTTTCAAATCCTTGCCTTTCGGTTCAAAGTCTCGGTCGCGTTCAAGAAACTTGTACACAGAAAGACTTTCAGGACCCAGTCTGGGAACATATTCATTCTCGACAAACTCTTTGGCAGGCAACGAGAGGCGGATTTGCGCGGCGTCCAAGATGCCACTTGAGCGCGAGGCAACGGTATAGAGGCCCCACAACCCATACATCCGCTGGCTCGAGAGGATTTGATGCTTCTGTTGAGCGGAAACGCGTACTGGTCCTTCCGAGAGGTTCCGCAAGACACGCATAATGCCGCGGATTTCATCTTCGTTATATTGGGCATTCGCTGAGTCCACCCGGCATGCCACTCGGCTGTACGCTGCGAGTTGCTCAAACTTGATGAATGTGTCGGTGTATCTGTCTGGAGAGATCTTTTCTTCTTCTATCAATCGGTCAACATGGTAGAAGCCGAGCAGTACTGTAGTGAATCCACGAAGTGAAACGGTCACAGTGGTCAGATTGTCCACGAGCTCACGGCCGAGGGCTGCCCATATAGGTTGGAAGCCAAGAGGATCACGAGAACCTTTGATGCGTTCACGTGGATCCAGGTCTGTCAGGAAAGGACGACCAAGGTTCATTTTGGTTGAGGCAATCTTTTGTAGATTCGATTTTGCCGCATTGCTCCCCAAGATAGCTAGCGCGCTTGTACTACGGTCTCCAGACTCTACGTTCTGCAGTTGGACCGAGCGTGTTTGCAAGAAAAGAACAAATGGAAGTAATTCGATTTTCATCGCGTGATACGAACAGAAATGCCACACGGCCACACTCATAGACACAGATGAATGCTTCAGGTACGTTTTTTACGACGTAGTTCGAAATCGCCCTCAGCCTATCGAGGAACTTTCCTCTGGCAGAATGTTGGTAGACAATCAGGAGGCGCCGGCGATTTTCTTCGGACGACAGAAGCATCTGTAGTTCATTTGTCGAGACATGTTTAGGTGTTATTGTCGACGTAGCAACTCCTGTGTCCGGGTCCAGGAAGAGATCCGAACCTTTCGATACTGAATCGAAATAGAGCTTTCGATTCGCTCGCGTAAATCGTGTAGAGGGATACACGGAGTCTCGGGAAACACCTAACAGATTACAATACGCGCCTATATCGGCATCGGACCATGCGACCTCATCCGTGAACATCGGCACTATTCGCATGCTGGTGGTTAGCCTGGCGCCGAGCAGGCGGGCAAGAACAGAGTATTTCCAATGATCGAGAGCGTCTCCCAAAAACTGAAGTTGCATGGCGTTGTCTAGGGTTTTCGGTTCACCTTCAGAAGCCCCAGGAAATAGTGCTCCGGAAACTGCTGGGGCTCGGTTATGGATTGAAGGGAAATATGCCGTCTTCTCAACCGCTCCTGAATGTACTGCAATCCTCTTGACCAATCGGATTCACCAGGATTCCTTGTGGTGAGAATCAAGAAGTATCCTTCTCCCCGAAATCTCGAGAGGTCTGATGCTTGTCGCTCGAGCTGTTTGGCCGCGGCGTTGAAGTGTTGCCGGGAGTTCCACTGCTGCCCACGCTGTTGACCAATGAGCCAATGCTTCAGTTCCAGGACATAGACGATACCCTGAACGCTCACTAGAAGGTCTAGCTTCCTTCTCGTCCGCCCTACCCTTACTTCTCGATCGAACTTGTCGATTAGGCCCTCCTGCATTTTCCTCTCCAGTTGGAAGAGTATTTCAGCCTTAAGCCACCCCTCGACCTGCACTCCCAAATTGGAGAAACAGCGCAGCATGTCTTCTTTCTTCAGAAGGGCTTCATTTACCCATCCTAACAACTGTTGCATTCTTGAATCCTCCTAGAGATTCTTAAACCTTTCAGATTGAACAATGTTTTGCAGCAGAGAATAACTCATCGCTCGCGGAACGCGATAAGAAGGATGGTAATAATCAATAACCTTGATCCCACGCCACTCCGCAATCCTGATATCGAACGAAGACCTAACGAACTTGACATCATCAAGGAATTCGGACCAAATTGGGACGGTCTTGATTCCACCAACTATGATCGTCGGTGACGTCAGCGTGATTTGTTTTTGTATGAATTCTCTATCTCTACGGGCATAGAGAGCTATCTCCTGAGATTTGGCCTCAGCACCTCCTCCAATCTTCTTGATGTTCATTACTGCCACCGACTTTAGTGCATCATGCAGCGGCTCGTACCTGAAGCTATCGATCGGTGGAAATCCATTTAGAATACCATAAGCCCATTCTGCAATCCGGATGGGGAAGTTGTGACTCAGACGATCGTTCAAGATATTGGCCAAATCCCAACGCGTTCGATTCGGATCATTGGCATCTTTTACCAGGAATAGGACCTTTTCTCTCGCCATTTTGTACTGGTCTTCGTTGACTATTCCATCCCTAACAAACGAGTTCGAGTATTCTGGATTGGATCGCTCCCATTCATCAAAGAGTCTGTTGAGCTCTGTCTTGAGGTTCATGAGTTCGCCCATTCTCCACAGCATTCTATAGACCAATCTCTCGCTACGTTACGACCAGCCTTAAGGCCGCTCCAACGACATCTGAGTAGTATATCACTCCGAGCCATTTCTTTGCCCTTGTCGCACCGACGTAGCAGAATCTGCGCTTTTCGTCAACCGGTGAACGCGTGCTTTCTTGCCATGGTTCTGCAATCATTACGACAAAAAATCAAACTCGCGACTCTTGGCTTTGTGGTATGTCATTACCTGCGTCAGGACTTGTTCCGCGCCTATGCCGTGCAAGCCTTTTGGACGTCGTCTAGGCCTCGACAAACAGGGCCTCCTCACACCTACAGCGGGATGTGTGGAACCCGGGATGCTGCTACCTGTAATATTCCGCCGCCTTGCCAGCGACCACGAGCCCTTTGTTGTAACGATAGATCCGCTGGAATTCCTTGCGCGTGTGCTTGAAATCTAGTCTCTCCTTTGGCAAATCATCTCTATCTAACCTTGCTTCCCTCGCGCCCCACAATATCCAGAAGAACTCCAACTGACTTTGCGCAAGAAAACGATTCAGAAGATCTTGGCGTAGATAGCAGAAGCTCTGGCCGTTCGTCCACAAATTCCCCCACTTGATGGAAGTGGCAGCAAGTTGTCCTTGCTTGTCAAACATATCCCAACCCGGTGGCCGCATTGATAAGCCGAATTTCTGAGCGATCTCGCGCGTCGGGATGCTCACATGTTGACTTGGATTGACTCCACTGTGATAGCCCTCCCAATTACTCTGTCGAACGGGTACCAACACAGGTATGATCTTAGAAATTGTTTCTCTTTCCGTTTTCCAAGATTTCATCCCACGAATTGTAACTTGTTCCTCTTTGAGGATATCCTCCAGAGCCTTGACGCGTGCGTCGCGCTCAAGCGTGTCGGGAATCTTGGCGATTAGCGTCCTCACTTCCATTTCATTGAGCAGCTTCCTTTGGTGATAAAACCGCAGATCATCATGGGGGACCCTCTTGACTCGGTATCCAGCGTGCAATTCAATGTCAGCTCGCCCGTTCTTTGGAAAGGTCTCACACCATGGAATTTCACCTGCAAATGTGTAGTGATCTTGCGGCACATCTGGCAATCTGAGTACTCCCAGTTTTTGTTTTGATAGGAGTCCTTGCAGTTCACTGCTATACTTCCTCGAAACGAGCAAGCCACGGGGAAAGGCAAACATAGCGCGCTTGTGCTCTTCATCCAGTTGGGCAACATAGCCATCCAGAAGAATCCACGGGCCTGGAGCTCCATCTATGTTGTCAATTGAAAGCTGGGAAGAAATGTCTGGCTGACCACCGCGCTCAATCCAGGTTTTTAGAGACCGCTTCCGATCTCCTAACCAGTCCGTGGACAGTATTTTGATATCGCGCGGCTCTCCGGGAAAACTTGGATCTATGTCAATATCAGATGGTCTCTCGCCTTCGTCACAGTACTCGGATTTCAGAAGGCCCTGATCGAATCTGAAACCATACAACTCATAGAACGCAATCCATGAGTATTTCTTGCCATATCGATCCACCCTACCTTCGTTGCCTTCCGACCGGCCACCCCAATGATCTGATGAAATTGCTTTATCAATTTTGTCGAAATCGACTGGAGAGTACCGTAGTTGCACAAGTCGCCAATACATATTCGCAACAACTTCTTTGTACTGATCATTGTCGTAGTCATAGTTCCTTCGGTCCGGCACCAAGCGACCCAACGTATAATTGGCAAAATCCATTTGCATAGGACCACTGAAGCCAAATTTGAGCTCATCTCCGAATCCATCATGTCGGCCCCATTCTCGAATACCACCGTCGCCAAACGGAGACTTGACTCTCTGTCGATGAGCAGTCGTGAACGTCTTCGGCTTGTCAATCATAGCAAGCTGAATAGTATGACGAGCATAGTCTCTCATCAATGCATGAGTGGTGGAGAACGGAGCACTCTCAGCGAACATCGATTCATACAATTTCATTGCGAAATCTGGAAGGATCGAATCTCTGAAACCGACGACGGTGGTTTGACTTCTGAGGGCCATGGCGGTGCCATAAGCGGCGGCAAGCATCCGTTCCGGAACATACGGGTCGTTAATGCTTAGGGCGTTCAGTGTCATCTCAAACAGCGTAGCAGGATCGCCGCGTCCAAACCAATGCAGAGCTCGAGTTGCTTGGTCGCGAAGTAGACGAACAGTGCTGGTTAGAGTCCACATGCTCCAACGAGCCCGAAGGGTGTCGGATGAAATACGATTTGGCGAGTTGCACCAGCGACGCTCCAGCGATTGTAGATCTGAGACCACGTCCTTCGAGTTGTGTCGAATCCATTCAGTCCATCGGAGGTCGCGTTCTTTCATTGACATTGCTCGCAGAATACCATCAAGATACTCAGCGTTAAGCGGGTGGGCGGATGCACCACGGGTTGTCCATAGGCGGTCAAATATGTCCCGTGAACCATTTGGCACTTGACCAGCCAGAATTCCTATTTGATTCACCGTTTCTTGGTCAAGGTACGCTCCCTCCAAATTGGCGGCCGCGTGAAGGGCAGCTCCCCGGAGCGGTTCATCGAGCAGGGTCCACAGTTGATTGCCGTTAAGTCGCCTCGGAATAAGCCCCACAAGTCCGCTGAATATTTCTGCGGCGAAGGGATGGCGATCTGCATACGAATTGCTCATTGCAGCTTGAGTGCCTGGCGATTTGAGCCACGGTTGAAGGCCATCGCGCCCTGTTCTGGAAAGAATTGCCTTAGCTACAAGATGTCCAGAGAGCATATCGTATACGCCTGCCACTCGAGACCCATCAGGTGGTTCCCCGGGATTGCGCAGTAAGATGCCATCCTGCTCGAGAGCTCGGATGAGACTATCATTCCAGAGGCAGCCCTCTTCACCGAGGCGTTTTTGAAGCGCCTTTAGGTCAAGGCTTCGGGTCTTCTCTTCCCAAATGGCCCAGCCGATTTTATCGAGGGCTGCTCTGACATCTTGTTGGCAATATCTCTTAGTAAGCGATGCAAGCTCTGCAATTCTCGCAGCGGCTTGATCAAGGTATCTTTCGAAGAGTGCTGTTAAAGATCCTGGCATAGCCTCAATGCCGACTTCATGCTCGCGCGTGGGATTCGTCACGTCGCAAAATAAGCGTAGCGTGAGGGGGTGACCAAGTAGTTCAAATGGCAACTCGGCATCTGTAGCGTTGATCTGATAATAAGCGAAGTACCGTCGAATCGCTTCGACTGTATCGGGACCGAAATCGGGGATATATAATCGTTCAATACCGTCTGGTAATGCCTCATCGGCGAATGTTGGTTCTTGGCTTTCGGCTTGGAATTCAGATCGAAATTCTCCCGATCGACGTAGAATTGCATGTCGAACAGTACAGACGACCAAGACATGTGGATATCGACGGAGTGTTTCATCAAGGGATGCGAGGGGCCCCTTCCAGGTCCGGGGATCTTCGGCCTCATTGAGTCCATCGATAATGATGGGAAGGCGGCAATGTGCGCGTTGGCCTGCTGCATCAACAGCAGCGATTAAAGCCTCCATGCTGGCAACCGGGACTCCCTCGATCGTTACACCGCCGGCCAATTCATTGAGGCCCTGATGACTGCCAAGATCTCGGCCATGAAGGAGAATGCCAGCTGGTCGATTAGAAGCGGGACTTGTAAGCTGAGCCGCAAGTTGAGTCTTCCCACCACCAGCGCCAGCCAGAACTCCGACGAGACGGGTTCCGAGATACTGATCCACTTTCTGGAAAAGCGTATTGGCGAGGCGAATGTCAGCGAGGGCATTTGTTGCAATGAGAGCGATGCTCTGTCGGGTTGCACGCAGTTTGCGAGGAAGCGCGGATAGGTTTTGATCAACAACGCTTGGAAGAGTGGTGAGCTGTTGGCGAACGAGGTCGAGATCCCCTCGGTTTAGAAGAGTGCATAAATCCTTGGAGGCGTTCGCCAGGATCTGAGTGGTGCTGATGAATGTCGCCGTAGTTTCGGCAAGCGGACTTGCCACACTCTTGAGGTTTTTGGTGATTGACGAGGTGGCGTTTGCCAGTCGCTCGGAAACCTTCAACAGCTGTTCCCACGATCCAGTCTCCCCAAGCATTCGTCGCAATGTTCGTTCCGCCCGGACTATCTGATGCACTTCAGGTAGCCATCGCAGTCTTATGGGTGCAACGGAAGCATTGTGCAACGCGGCCAGAGTATTGGGAATCAGAACAAGCTCGCCAAAGTAAGTCCCGCGGAGGATCTCTGCCTCGCCACTCAAGTGCTCTTCGACTTCAGCAGCTGTCCAAAGGTGAAGTTGCATGTGCGTCTTGAGCTGTCCAAACCACTTCTGATCGCCTTCAGTCAGTGGTCGTCTTGTCCAGAGCACCCAATCTGTAAGGCCCGGCAGAATTCTCTCGGACTTAGTAATCGCTTCCGCGATCTTCTTACGGCGGGTCTTCCCAATGGCCCGTCCCCCTGGTAGATCATACCAACGGCACTGCCAGCCGAACCAGCGACCGGACTCGCCGAGCGAGCAAGCTGTGTTAATTTTCAGATGAAACTCCACCCCGGGCTGATTTGCACGAGCTGCAAATTGTCCGGACATCCCATAGTGCCTACGAATAATCGCGCGGCACAGCATCTCGAAATTATTCTGTGCGCTGCCGGGCAGTTGACCGAATGCGTCCCAATTCACCTGTGGCATAATGGTTCCCTCAAACCCGATTCATTTTCCACGGCCGTGGCCAGTTCCGGGATAAGTGTGAGCTGAATAAACCTCTACGCGCGCCCCCTTGTCAACTAGCACCTTGAGAAAAGCCGATACGTCAATTTCTTCTGTCTCAATTATCACTTGATCATTTTTCAGTTCGACAGCAACATCATAGGCAAATTGTTCCAATTCGGCAGGACCGATACTGTGGACGTTTACCTTTCCAAGAAGATCCAACATGGAGTCAGTGTATCTATCTGATCCCTCGCCAATTTTCATCAAGCCGGCGCGTTCGTCAGTGGTCACCTGGTCTTTGAGCAAATCGATTGCATCCTTTGCTTTCTTGGCGTCACCCACGTCTTTGAAATGTCCGATCATTACCAGGTTCGCAGAATGTTCAGATCCGTAACCCTGCCAGATTTTCATGACGTTCCTCATCGTTGTGGATTTGCAATGTGTTGAGTGCCTGCATTATGCCGTTCGCGCCAATAGGTGTACCATCGCGGTCGAATGAAGATCGCTTCAGGGTTCCCAATGCGTCGATGTGTGCGTACGAACGAAGTTCGGTTTCACGAGAAACAGGATTGCAGATCGGCAAACCGTCTGCCCCCATCTCACTCACGGTGAGTGGGACAGGGCCCGTGTATCGGTTGACCCAATCCTGGAGGGCCCGAGCTGTTTGGCTGTCAATTCCCCCCCCCGGCTTGCCCGGATTGTTCAGGCAACAACAGAAATTCACCGGCACCAACGTCAGCTGCTAGGCTTGTGGCAGTGCTCAAATCGGGAAGCGTGCGGGAATTGACCACATAGTTGATACCGAAGGGAAAAGCAGATCGGATTTGTTCGAGGCGGCGCAGAAACGCCGAGAAAGGACGACCGCGCAAGGCCTCGTACGTCCGTCCGACGCCGTCCATACTCACTCGCATGAAGTGAACGTTTCCGGCCAGCGATGCAATAAACCGATCATCAAGGCGGTGTGCGTGTGTCGTCACACTTATGGCCATTGCTGTATGCTCGGAGGTGTAGCGGCACATCTCCGCCAATCGCCGATACAGAGTTGGTTCTCCACCCCCGAATCCGATTCCGAGGCATCCGTTGGCGTCAAGCTCATCCAGCCAGCCGACAACTTGTTCAAAACCCAGAGTCGCAGGATTCCTCGGCGCGAAACAATAAGAACAACTGAGATCGCAGGCATTCGTCAACGCGATTGAGACGTGGCGGGGTGCGCGAGCCCAAAGATCTCGTGGCACTCGGACTTCGTCCAGTAGGATGTTCAATCCAGTCATTCGATTGAACAAGTGGATTCCGGCTGGACCTACCCTCATTTTCATGCTGGACTGCAAGTGTGCCAATTCCGCTCTCATCTGATACCGCTATCTCATGATTGAATTGAGCTAGGCATTACGATCTATGAATGTGAACTTAGACCAGTTAACTCGGGCAGCATAGTTTGAAGGGCCCTATTGGCTAGGGTCATTTTCGAGTGTTTCCGACTTTGGCAATTCTAAGCGCTTCGGCAAGAGAACGAGCGCCGGTCTGCTCGAGAATGGCTTCGCGATAAGCCTCGGTAAGGGGCGTTCTGATTCCAGCTGCCATCGCATCGGAAAGGTATGTGATACCGTCTTTCTTGGATTCAGCTTTTTTGGCGCTCTCGATAGCGTGAGCCGCAAGCTCAATGGCCGACGGTGCCAGAACCTTGCCTTCCGGATTGAAGTCCGCGTACAGGAGGGAACTGACTATTGGGGAGTCCTTCATTTCCCTTACAAGGACGCTATCCGCGGATGTCCCCTCTTTGTATTTCTCTCCTGATCCTTCACGGCGACGCTCGCGGCGCCATAGCATATCCCTTGCTTCTTCAAGTAAGATGGAATCGTCCAATACCAGGATTTCTGCGGTAACCGGAGCTCCTGCATCATGTTTCACCAGCGTGGGCGCTCCACCTCTTTTCTTGCTGTATCTGCCGAATTCTACTGGAAAAGGTGTGACGGTCTTCAGCCGGAACTTAATTAGTTTCTCCAGCTCGACGCCTGGATCACCGATGAGTGACCCAAACGCCAAAATGCCTAGCGCAAGTTTAGGATGGCGACAAGCCGCATCCGCCGGAGGCGGATCTAGTCTTGTTCTATATGGTACTCCGGTACGAATGGCCTCAGCCATTTCATCATAGATTTCCAATATCACACGCTTGGTGCGATAATCGCCGTTGTGTTTTTCCTCGTCCCTCTGACGCACAATTGGGAAAGTGTCCATTACATATGCGACCGCATCTCGCGGTTTCTGGAAGCTCAATTTGAGCTGCGCGAGATTATCCTCAGTCTCCCTTGAAGCTTTTTCCCATTCACCTTGCGGCCCTGACTGAAAGTACAAGTGGAAAAAAGCTGCATCAAGTTCGCACCGAAGCAGGAATCGACGTTCTTCATCCCAGCAGAAAGGTGGACCGGTCCAACGACAGTCCTGGGCAAATGATTCAAGGTCCCACGCAGTATAGGTCAGTTCTAACACCCTCGGTAAGAACCAGTCATGGAGGAAACCCGCGGTGCTAGACCAAGGGCAAGGTCTGGTATAGACGTCTGGCGGATGAATTGGAAGCTGGTTGAAGTAGCCATATGTGAGATGCGATCCCCCGATTTTCTGGCGTGCGCTGAAGTCCAAGGCAAATGAGCCAAGCGCTGCAACGAACAATGAGAGATCAGCACTAGCTAATCCCGAGAAGATGACGGGGCAAGTGTGACCGACCGCAACTCTTGGCATCACGCACGCGATTACGGTTCGAACCACCGTCGCACCAGTGATATCACGGAATCCGATCAGCCACGAGTGGCGCCAGCTTTCGTTGATTGCCCTGTCGACGCTGCTCCCTTCGGTCCAGTAGCGCGACATAGCAACCAACATTGGATTCGCGTGCATCGATTGATCCAGTTCTGGCAGCTTCCCCTGATTTGCTTGCGCCTCTGTCTGCCCTTCGTATGTTCCCCAACGATGATCAAAGTGGTGGATCATCTTCGCCTCGTACAACGGCAAGTACACGTAGCCGCCTTTGCGAAAGCAATTTCCTTCCAACCTCCAGCCCTCAGTCTCCAGCTGCTTCCGTGAACGGAAAAGGTGGGAATCGTTCGCCATATGGAACATCGCAGTGAACTTGATACCCCACGGATTACTCACGGACTGATCGTCGTGCACTTCGCGGATCAAAATGGGCACACGGCGGTAGATCGCCTTAGTCAATTCTGCATCGTGCCGGGATCTGAAAATAGGGCAGGTGTGAGTGTTCGGATTAAGCAATAAAATATCATCGGCTGTCAGCGTGAACCGGCGTTCGACATCGCGGAGATGCTGAACCTGACGGGCGAAAAACACGTACTCTGCCGATACTGCAATCGATCTCTCCCCCAGCCCAGCAGTGAACAAACAGAATCTTGTAGCATGGTGTATGTTTGGGAAAACGAACTCTTCATTCTCAAAGCTGTAAAGGCTAAAGAGGGATTTCTTTCCCACCAAGTCCTGGAAGAAGAATTTGGTGGTATCGTCGGTGGCTATTCCAGTTGGCAACACGCAACCGACCCGGCCGATCGGGGTCAGCAGTTTGCGCATGCCCTCGGCGAAAGCAGCGTAAGTGTTGATGTCGCCTCTGCCGCAAAGCGGGTAACGGCCGCTGTTGCGGATGAAGTGACTTTCGCCTTCAGCTTGGCGCAAGTCATCTATGAACTGCCCATAAAGAGCAGGATCCTCGACTTCGAGTGCGTCTATGAGCCGTTTGCGGGCAACCGCGTTTGGGGCACTCGCGATACCAGGGCTTCGCTCAGCAAACCATTCTTTCTCTTGGATTTTTACGCGCTCCCAAGGAGGATTGCCTAACACACAATCAAAGCCGCCCTTCGCAAAAACTTCAGGAAAAGCTAAATGCCAATGGAAGAATTGGAACTGGCTTGAAAGCCGCTCGACCTCTGTCCTCTGGTTCTTTGAAAGGGCAGCCGGATCTTCTTCAAGGCGTTTGATTGTGTCCGTCGTTATCGGCAACACGTCTGCGCCAGCTACCTTTTTCCACACAAATGCGGCGCACCAAGAGTCCGCGACCTGCTGCGAATGAAGATAATCAGGAGATACCACGAGTCGTCGAAATTGTTCAGTCTTGAGTTTTACCCCATCGATAGTGTCATCTGGGACTTCATCGATACCTCGCCTGCGAGAAGTGATCGCATTGTACTCTGTTGCTGGTTCGGCGACCATCAAGTGCAACATGTCCTGCTGACCCCCTTCCCGCTCCTGTCTGTTTCTCTTCCTGAGGGCCGAACACACTTTTGTGTCGTCCCCCTCGATCGCGGTGAAGGCCTCGTCCGGCAAGCCAACGGCTATGAGATCTGGTGTTGCGCCAAGAAGGCTGTTGCCCACGCGAATATGATGGTCGAGGAAGGAGAGCGGCTTACCCGGCTCTACCGCCTCGAGCCAGAGACTCACACGACACAGCTCGGCCGCCATAGGGTTGATGTCTACACCGTAGAGGCAGCGGCCGATGACGTCGCGCAAAGCATGCTGGAAAAAAAGCGGAGAAGGTTCGCTCTCTCCTCGTGACTGCGCTCGCACACGCGCCAGATGCCGTGCCAGCCGATGTGCCGCACCAACCAGAAAATGGCCAGAGCCAACAGCGGGGTCACAGACCTTGAGCTCGAGAATCGCTCTCTCGGCGTCAGCACCCGTCTTGCCTCTAATGGCTTCGTCCACCACTGGATCAAGAGCGGAGTCCAGGAGACATTGAACAAGTGAGTCGGGAGTGTAATATGAACCAGAGGTTTTTCGCTCGCTGCCGGCGAATTCTGCGAACGTAAAACGGGCACCATCAGCGGTAATCTGTGGGGTAAGTCCGAGAAGGCTCTCATAGATCCCCCCCAGCTCTTCAGCGCCCAGATTTTTGTAGTCAACTGGGCGCAACACCTTCCCTTGGCGCGTAAACGCAAGGTTTCGCAGAGCTTCGAGCAGGTCGTGATTCGCCAGCTCGGCGTCGTTAAGCATGGCGGTTGAAGATGGCGACCAGAGGAAACCGCCTAGGGCGGGCAAGGAGAGGCGCTCTCGAACACTTGAGAATTGTTCTTCACCAGAAAGTGGGCCGACGAGTAGCTGAAACTGTCGCCATAGGTCGGTGTGCCTGCTCCCCTTGATCTTTCCTGCCAAATCTCGCAAGCGCACCGTCCCGTAGTGGGTCGTGAAGCGGTCGCGCGCCGTCCGAGCCGCATTCGATTCATCACGTGGATGTAGTAATGGTTGACCGTCGAGGTCGCGATCCTCCGTGACAAACAAGAAGATCAATCGATAAACAACGCGCAGAAGCTGCGCATGCAGCTCAGCAGGAGAAACAGTTCCCGTTCGCAATGCATCGCGCAGGGCGCTATTCTTTGTGTGACCAGTGAAACTCTCGCCGAGAATCTGGAGGGCTTTCTCAACACCGGCTCGCAGTTCACCCAGGGCGCGAGTCCCCTGCTCATCAGCAATTTTGGTCCAATCTCCCAACCAACAGCTGTCCGGTTCACTAGTTTGACGTGGGGCAAATCGCGTAGCATGAACCATCAACCACAGCAGAACAAAATCAGAAAAGATCTCGCCGTCGAACATCGCCTGGAGATCAAACTCCAGAAAAGACTGGCGAGACAGAGCTTCATTGTCACGCAGGACGCGCAAACATAACCCATTGGAGACGATGGCCCACTTGTGTTCGGGACTGCGGTTGAGTAGCTCCTGTACCAATCCATGCGGATTGAGCTCCGCAGCACCGCGCACGCCTGCAGCACGGCGATCCAGCGACAAACCGCATCCGACGAGGTGTATGGGCACTGGACCGAAGAAACGGTTGATCGCGTAGGTTCGGCCACTAATTTCAGGGGCAGGAGTCGTTTGCAGCACACCAAAGCCCAATTCTCTCAGGAGCGGCAGGCTCCACCTGTCGTTTGTGAGACCCGTCCCGGGTTCCCCCTCAGGCAAGTTGGAAGCGGCTGTGCGAAATTCAGTCCAGTGTTTGCGGAGACGATTCCAAGATTGGGTAATGACTTCGTTGAGTCGCTCGCCCTGCGGCAGGCCGTAGGCCTCCGGTTGGGTGCCGACGAGATTCGCTCTGGGGTCGAGGACACGCCGCATTAAGTCGGAGGGGAGTAGTCCCCCTTCAGAGCGGATGGTCTGGAAATCGTGGTTGCGTCGCGCCATGGCTAGCTCAACCTCGGCAAGATGATATATGCCCCAAGGATGTCCACCGGTAACACGGGCTCAATTGTCAGTCGGCCCTTCAATCGCGAAGCCTCACGCACGCGTTCATGGGCAGTAAGTTGAGTTTTCGCGCGGCTCTTTGCGATAGGCACAAGCGCCTCCTGTAGCCGAGGCAGCTCGGGAAAGAGGAGTTCAAGTTGTTGGTCGATGACGGTCTGAATAAGATTGCGTTCAGGGCGGGCCGCCAGCAGACGTTCTCCCTCGTCCGGGGTGAGCCATTGCGGCGACCCAATGGAGCCCGTGCACGCGAGTGGAGTGATCTCCTCGCACAAAAGTGTCTGGCTATCGGTACCGGCAAGCTGCAGATGGTACCGGAAACGAGTGACGAGGAGGAACGTGCGCGAACTTACTGCAGAGGTGGATACTACCCCGCATCGGGCGGCCACTGCGTGAGCATCGCGGGCCGTTGAATCCAGTGCTTGATCCAGGACCCAACTCGCGATGCCTTCAACGACTGGGCTAGTACGGCCTAGGTACACCTGGCCACTTTCAAGCGGCAACTCGAATCGGCCACTAAACTCGTCCTCACGACCTATAGCCTGCCGCAAGGCACGTGGAGTCTCATTGCTCAGGTGCACGGTCACTACTTTTCCTTTGGTCTTCAAGGGGACGTTCGTCATCTGCAGTGCAACCTCGAAGAATCGTGCTACTTCTTCGCTCCGGCCGATTGCTGCCTGAACGCTCTGCAATTCTGCAGCCACCGCTTCCGGACTCAATGCGTGTTGGGCAAACCGTGAACGGCTTGCCTTCTCGCGATCACGGGCATCATCCCACTCACTGTGAATCTCCAGCTTACGCGGCTCGAACTCATCAATGAATCCGAGCGGTATCTGATCAGGAGAAGCTCCGGCTTCCTGACGGAAAAGTGCTCCCTCAAATATAGCTTCAGCGATCTGTTCACTCGAACCGGGCACTGCCACGGTGACCCCTAGATCATTCTTGATACTCTTGTGCTTTCGGATCAACACATCGAGGATCACACCATCGATCGGATTGTCCGTACCATAGTAAGTGATTACGCGGACTTCACGCTTCTCCTGGCCGAAGCGGTCGACGCGACCTTCACGTTGTTCATGACGTGTAGGATTCCAAGCTAAATCGTAGTGAAGGACAGCGTTGAAATGCTGCTGGAGATTGATCCCTTCAGAAAGACAATCGGTACATACGAGAACATACGCCTGTGTGTCAGCAACGAGGCGTTTGATTCGTTCCTCGCGTTCTGATGGGGGAAGAAGGCCCGTCACGGAATCGACATGTACACTTTCCGGAAGAACCGAACGAAGTTGGCGAGCCACGTATTCCGCTGTATCGATAAAGCGGCAGAACACCACTGGTTGAAAACCGTCCTTGATTAGTCCTTTAATCTCGCGAATAGCACCCTGCAGTTTGTGGTCGTCTGTCGCGGATAGTGCTTCGGCCCGTTTCGCGAAATCGAGCAATCGACGCCGCGTGGCTTCTTCACTGGTGTCATTGACAGCCCCAGGACTCAGGTCGATTGCTATTGTGTCTTCCGCGTCTCCCAAATCCAGGACTGTTCGCCTCCCCATCTCGTCCACATCATCATCGCTGGTCTCATCGACTGCAGCACGGCTGCGAAGCGTCGCGCTTGCTGCAGCGGGGCTGGAGGAAACGCAGCGGAGAAGGGCCAGGGCAGACCAATACCGGACTCGACGTCGACGTTGACCTCTGTCATCTCCTGCAACATATTGACGCGCAAAGTTGAAAACATCTTTGAAGAGGGTACGATACTCATCACTGAACGTGTACGTCAGCTCGGGCTTCTTGTCATATCGGATCGGAAAGGAAGTGTCGCTCTGGAGGTAGTGCTCAATATCTTTGCGACGGCGTTGAACGAGATGGCGGGACAATTTACGTCGGATCCCCTCACGACCAGCGCGATCGAGGTCTGGCGGGAGATCCACGAATTCTTTGTCCAGCAAACTGAGAAGAGAGCGAAACGCATTCTCATTTCCGCTGTGGGGTGTTGCAGTGACCAACAGCAGATGGCGTGAGCTATCTTCGGCGATGCGCCTCAGAAGCTCGAAACGCTGCTGGCGTCCCCTGCCAACTCCACCGGCTAATGTGCATCCATGAGCTTCGTCAACGATGACGAACTCGGGGCATTTGAGAATGAAGTCCTCGGCATGTCGTGGCGTTTTGACGAAGTCCGTCGAAACAACGGTGAAACGGTGTCGATCAAAGACTGAGACACCGCGCGGCAAGTCGCTTTCCAGGCGCTGAATTGTGCTGCTGAGAACAAGCTCCGCATCGATGTGAAACTTCTCAGCCAATTCACGTTGCCATTGCTCGGCAAGATGTGGTGGACATAGTACTGTGAAACGTTCAATCTCACCTCTGTCGAGCATCTCTCTAGCGATAACACCAGCCTCGATGGTCTTGCCAATTCCCACGTCGTCTGCGATCAGCAATCGTATGGGATCGAGTTTGAGGGCCATCATCAACGGCACAAGCTGGTAGGGGCGAGGCTCTACAGCGATGCGCCCGAAGCTACGGAAGGGACCAGCCGCTGCTCGGGTTGACAATCGGGCGGCGTCGCGGAGAAGTTGGCCTGATGTGAAGTCACCGAGATCATTGCGAGTGGGAAAAGGGAACGTTGCACTCTCTATTGGTTCGATTGCCGGCAGAATTCCCGTGATCTCTTCATCGAGTCCACCAATCGGGCGAACAATCAGCAGTTCATCACTTGATTCAGGCAAAACAAGCCACTCACGGCCGCGTGCCCGAATGAGAGTTCCGGGTTTAGAGACAAGTGGGGTCATTCTTAGGATGCTCCTGACGCAATTTCACAGGCCTTGAGAAACCCACAGTCTCTGCATCGCGTGAATCGTCTGTCAAGTTGTTGTCTCTGCCCAAAACATCCTGGCCTTGGTCGCAGAATCTCAAGAGGGCTCTTCGGTGTCAGACGCCAAGCCACAAATTGCAGCCAAGATCCAGTTGATTCCATATATTTGCCGATTCCTGGGGTCCTCCTGCCTGCGGTCAGTAACAAATCACCTACTTGGTGAAGGACATAAGGGGTCCCAGCACTCGCACCAATTGCGTAGAGGGCGTATTCGTACCAGTAGGTCGACGATCCATCCGCGATGAATCGCACGTCAAATTTCGTATCGTCCGGCATGGCTAATTCATTGAGCAGGGTGTGAAGAGCATTTTCACCCTCGTGTTGACACTGCTGCTTGTCTTGTTCGGAAAACGGTTGGTCGTCCGGTTTGGCGAACTTAAATGTCAAAACAGCGAGTTCTTGCTCGTCAACCGAAGGCCTCACAGGTGTGCCAAATATGTCTGCATGTTGACGGAATATCTTCTCCCAATCTGCTCTATGATGGAACCGCACAACGGCATAGCCCATTTCAAGGAGTCTCGTAGCGATTGCCTCGTCATCCCGGATCTGATCTGCTTCATCGTGCGGAGGACCGTCGATGTAAACCGCCGCATTGTATTCACGATAGAAGAAATCGGGTCGCGTTGAACACGCCTCAATCAGAAACTGTGCGTCGCTCGGTGGACGCAGCATAAGCTCATCGAGCATATCAAGCCATCGTTTTTCCAATTGACTATCACATCGTTTACGCAGCGCGGACATCCGATCTGAACGAGACCCCTTGCCGCCGGAAGGAACAACCACTGCCCGCATAAGACCGGCAAGAATTTCGCGAACGAGGTTGCGGTCAAGGTCTTTGTGGTCGGGCTGATTGCCATAATCCAAGAGGCACTCATAGCATGCCTTGCCACATGAATGCTCGGCCGTGTCTTTGAGCGTACCTGGTACGAAGTGACAGATTTCAAGTGCTTGCCGCGCCAATTGTGGCAAAATGCGCGGATCCTCTACTATCTGTCGCAACACACCTGCGCCACCCTCCGACGACTCGTAGAACAATATCTCCTGACGCTCTCTGGCCGAAGGCATCGGTTCACATGAGAGCTCGCGTGGTTCCAGTTGGAAATGCTTCTGAATGGCTTCTTTGAATGCAGCTTGGAGGCTTGCGATTTCCGAACCGGTTCGGGCCGGTTCAAACCCCATTACCAATGCATTCTTTGTGTCTTTCACAAAAGGAACGACCCGCTGGAGCCGTCCTTGAGTCATAGCATCGTCACGGTCCTTTTCATCTGCTTGGTTACGGGACCAATAGCCCCGCTCAAGGTCGAGATTGAACCCTGTCGGCTGCTCGCCACTCTGGTTGGCCCATCCAAGATTTATTCGATAAAGGTCAGTTGCATCACCATAACATAGGTGCATACTTAGCGTTTTGTCAATATAGACTTCGGCATCCATCCGGTCCGGTTTTCCCGCGACCTCAGGAAAGCGGTAGGAGGTTACCAATTTGTAGCCGAATCGCTGTCGCTCTTCCTCGTCGCAAGTGATGCGCTGCGCGAGTTTCAGGCTCACGTTCTGCAGCTGGACCAAGTTATCGATCTTGGTCGGCGGCGCCAAGGCGGCGTTGCAGCGGTCACAGACTTCTGCTAGATTTGGTCCTTGGTCAACATGGGCATACCCGCACCTTGGGCATCGTTTCATTGTCGCCGTCACGAGTTCATGCGTGACCTCCAAGTCACTCGACCCAAAGTCAAGGTTAACCTTGTAGACTCGATATCGCGCTCCTTCGTGATAAATAAGAGCGCGGGGACCAAATTCGGAGATTGCCAGGAATCGTGGTCTCGAAATGAATTCGTCATGTCCCTTTCGTTGCCGTCTTCCTGGAACATATGCAGAGAGAGGGAGTCGAGGGAAGTTATATCCAGGGAGAAAGCCTTCCGCAGCAAAATATCTGTATGAATAGAAGTCCCCTTCATAGATCCCCTCGGCTTCCGTCAGCAATCTGATCTGGCTTTCTGCTTGTGCCCGCAGCCGACGCGAGTGATTTCTTTCTTCCTCTTTTCGGTTGTGATCCAGAATGATCTTGTGATGCAGTTCCCTTTGACGCACTGCAGAGCGATACAACGCGCGCCATCGCTCACATGATGCATCAAAGGATCGTTCGATCTGGTCGAGAACCTCCTTGATCCAATCATCATGGAACCATGTTACAGTGGACAAATCCTTCCTGATGCTTTCAATAAGTCCGTTAGCCCGGGCGAGTGCTGTAGCTCGATGCGCGGGCTTTTTCAACTCCAGCAGAAGCGCATCCTTCACCGGCAGGGAGAGCCTGCCGTCTTGATTCGACAAATCAAGAACCGTCGCCAAAGTCTTGCCAAGATCTGGAGTTGCTATCTCCATCCAGATAGCATGTATGTGGGAGCGAAGAAGATCGCGATTGCGGATATCGATGCGGGGCGGAGCAACCGATCCAGAAACCATTCGCGTGGGGTTTCGGAAATAGAACTGATCGTGAGGACTGCGGCCTGCGCAATAGGTATATACTAGTGCGGGCTGACCACTTCGCCCTGCACGGCCACTTCGCTGTGCGTAGTTTGCAGGCGTCGGTGGCACATTACGCATATTGACCAGGTTAAGTTGCGCGATATCGACACCCAGTTCCATCGTCGGCGAACAGAATAGAAGCGGGAGATCACCGGTGCGGAATCGGGTTTCGCGTTCCTCTCGATCTTCAGAAGTAACTTGAGCAGTATGCTCACGAGCTTCTAACACGTTCTTCAAATCAACAAAACTGCGATAGCACTCGAGGAAATAGCGGTTGACCTCAGCCGGAATATCTCCAACGTCTAGCAATCGGGTCCGATCGACCGGTCGAATCTCACCCGTCCCCGCTATCCAACGAATTGCGTCCGAATTTAACTGATAACCCGGCACGTCTCCACTCCTCACCTGCTCGACAATTCCGTATCGCTTCAATGCTAGAAACAAGAATGCAATTGCCTCGTCAACCTCCCCTTGACCAAACGTCTGGCCGGTTGGGACATACGGGGTTAGAGAGCGCTTTAGATATCTACCATATCCTCCGTACGATGAGACAAAGAAACCAGTTCGATCGGTTCTTTGCCTGGGGCGAGGGAAGGCAACGACTGACTTTTCAAGTTCACCAGCGTCTTCGAGATACCAGACCGTATCCTCAAGAAGGCGTGGTATGGTCTGCTCAACCAGATCGAGTTGTTTTTGCCCATCGAGCACATCCACCTTGATTGCCAACGAACGGCGCAACGCATCGAGCAAGGTGCGTATCAATTCTTCTCGCAATTCCTGTGGGCAAGCACGCAAGACCGCTGGCGTAGGGATGAATTGTTCGTTCTCGCGGTCGACCCGGATCTTAAATCCTTCTGACCAGAGCCCAGCTTCACGTAGCAAACCATCGTTACCTAGCAAGCCAGTATACTCAAATGCCAGCAGCCCGCACTCTTCAAGATTGGGCGCAGTCACTCTCCATCCTCGCCTCAGATCGCGATAGAGGTAGTAGTCAACAACACGGCGGAGCGCGTCGTCCGTTGCGTTCTTTGCGGGACCTCGCACTTCTGGATCAGCTGCATATTCCTCGAAAGGAAGTTGCATGGCCTCGAAGACGCTACGAGAAAGATCGCCATGACCTAGACCTGTGATTCCCTTGGCTTCTGTGGCTTTGTGCAACGCCGAGCGAAGCAATGCCACCTGGGTGAAGTCATTGAAATGCCCAGCCTGCAATGAGGCGTCTTGTCGGTTATCAGTGAAACTGAGCAATTTTCGAGCCTCGGGCCGCAGTTGAGGATCATTCTGCAATTCGATAAGCGAGCGAACTGCTAGAATTGTTGTCGCTGTGCTCCGGTTGTCCACACCCAGAGTAGCTAGCTTCAACCGCTCCGAGCGCTGGAGTTTGGTGTAGGCAACACCACACGTTGGTTCCAAACAGAAGAGGAAGTTGCGGTGGATTAGTGCCGCTGGGATACCATATCCCTCGGAAACCAGGCGGCCCTGCGGATCCACAAAGACCGACTCGGGCACATCGTCCCGCATATCGGGGCGGACGCGTTCCAAGCCTTGGGGGCCAATCTCTTTCATGAAATCAGGAAGTCGATCAAGTAGGTCTTTCCCTTCTGTGCGTGGCCAGATTGCAGATTCCGATGCATAGAGATAAGCATCGTTCCTAGGCTCGTCATCCTCTTCGCGTCGATCCTCTCGAGGTAAGAGCGATTTCCCGTTCGACCCGGATGTGAGCTTTACACGATAGTACGCAGCGCCGCAATGTCGGCAGAATACCATCGGAAAGAGCGGCTTTTCGGGTTCGCCGGGCTTCGAGACTTTTTTTGCAATTTCCAGGTGACGCACAGCATCAGGTTCTACCGTAGACCACACGGTATCTCCTCGTGTGAAGAACTGATGAAGCCGGAAAGCGAAAATGGGGAAGCGGCTGGACACACTACGACGCATTCGATCATCTGCGCCCGCGAGGAAGAACTTGCGCAGGATTTCTGAACACTGTTCTGGCTCAATTCCAGTCAAACGAGCAAGATCCTCTGCAGCACTCCCGTCACCCTTGAGCGCACGCGGCGCTTGTCGTATGAGCCGGCCAGAACCTTTTTCAGTGCACACCCCAAATGTGGATTCAATCCATGACGACAGAGGATGAGAGCAAAATGATCCATACTCAGCTGGTGGCTGAGGATCAAGCAGCAATGCTTGTTTGAGCGTCTCAACTACCCCGAGATTGCTGAAATCCAGTTCTGGTGTTGCACGCTCTAGTGTTTCCCCGACGATTTGGGACTTGTCAAACGTTGTTCCGAAGATTGTTTCAGCGACTCGGGCAACCTCGGTTTTTTGTTCCTCGGTAGATCCGCTGCTAGCCATGGTCGCTGACGTTCCAACGCAGACAAATTCATGTCCTCCAAACGCCAGGCGGCTCCGTCGGATAAGCATCGCCACATCCGCGCCCTGTCGTCCGCGGTATGTATGCAACTCATCGAAAACAAGGAATCGAAGCCCCTGCGCCGCTCGGACCAATGCTCGATCCTCGCTCCTGGTGAGCATCAACTCCAGCATCATGTAATTTGTAAGCAATATGTCAGGAGGATTGGCGCGAATCGCTTCCCGTTCATTGTTTTTCTCCTGACCTGTGTAACGGGCGAAACGTACCGGCGATTGACCTTCGGGGTAACCCTTCTTTAGGAACTTCTTGAGTTCCTCATCCTGGCTATTGGCGAGAGCGTTCATAGGATAGACAACGATAGCTTGTATTCCTCTACCCGACCCACTTCGTAGAACCTGGTCTACTATCGGGACAATGTACGCGAGGCTCTTGCCAGAGCCAGTGCCACTTGTGAGTACGTATGATTTGCCCTCTTTGGCCTTTAGGATGGCTTCGCGTTGATGAGCATGCAAGAGAAGCTGTTTGCCGGTGTGATCTGTGTCCGATTTTTCAATCCGGAATATCCGGGCGCACTCAGGGTGGAGAGTTCCTCGCCCTACTAAGTCATCAATTGTGCCCCCGGGAAAGAAAGTCGGATTTAGCTGAAGAAGGGGTTCTGGCCAAAAGGCTCCTGCAACCAGTGCATCATCCACGAAATTAGAAATCCGCTGATCGCGAATCTTGATAAAACTACGTGTGTAGCTCCTATAGTCTTCGACAAGGCGATCTCGAAGCTCAAAAACATTCATTATGGATCCCCGCTGGCAGTTTTAGCTATGTCTCCACAACTACGAGATTGGTATTGCAGAGCGTCGAGGTACGGCGCGATTAGTCTGGCTGAACCAATGGGCCAAATAAGACGGTGATCAATTCTGCGCAAATGACGCCAATCTTTTCGCTAAAATCAACGTCGTATTAGTACTACATGCACGGAGGACGCAAATCGTGCCGGTGTGGTAAGAAGTGAGGGCGCTTGTTATCCGCAGTTGGTGAGGAGTACCCTGAGCGAGCCCTTCGATTTCACTCCGATTGCTCCGAGGAGTCGCTCAGGGCGAGTCGAAGGGTAAGACGTTAGAAGCGCAAAATCCTCTGGCGCACAGGAGGTCTGATTGCAGACTCCGCTTGCTCTCCTCGAGAAGCTTAGCGCGGACAACACGTCTGTCTCAACCTATTTTTCCATCACAAACGGATCGGCCTGGAAGACTTTCCAATCGCTGTACGCTTTGTCGTACACCTTCCGCACCGCCGCGGGGTAATTCTCGGGCTTGTCTTTAAACCGCCTGATGATGTGCTCAAGAATATTGTAGCACATCGTAAACTGGCCGCAGGCGACAAGCGATCGCTGCTGCTGAGCATTGTCAAACCAGAGCGTGGTCTTCATGTCTGTTGCATCACGAGCCACCGCCGCCACGGCCGGCGACGGGGCCAGCCAGGAAATCACCTGCTCCTTATCGGAACGGATAAGGTCCGAAATCAGATTGGACACTCTCCTCTTGTCGTACTTCTTGTCCTGATAGACCAGCGTGTACACAAGGCTTCGAACCCGCTTCATGAAGATGCTGCTGGTCAACGCAAACAATGACGTAAGGCGGACCTGAACCATGTCCGCAAACTGATCGACCGTCAGGTGCTTGATCTCCTTCCATGATCGGCTGCCTACCTTGGGAACCCGGTCGAGCAGCGCTATGACCTTTCGCCGCAGCCAGATGATTGCAGCGGTTGTCAGCAACGGAACAAGCGATGCGATCACATACAACAACGTCCGCCAACTCCACTCACCCGGAGGGCCAAACAACCCCGAGCTGTTCAACAACAGCCCGCACGCCACAATCGAAAAGAACATGAGGGCCCACCCGAAGGCGTTCAGCATGGAGAGAGGTAATGCGCTTGTCCCCTCTCCCGTTTTCAGTGTGTAGATATCATCGTTTGGCTGATCAGTATCCGAAATGATGAAGAGCCCCGGGACCTTCGCCCCCTTGCGCCCGACCACGTGCATCACGCTCTCGATCCCTTGATTGTCGTAGACACCTCCGTCCATGAGCGGAAGCTCCTTGCCAAGGTCCTTGCGGAGCTCGGGGAGAACCGCCTCGTCCGGCCAACGGAAGTCCGTAGGAAAGGCGATCGGTTCGAATCCCCCCGGGAAACAAGAGGATGCCGCGGTGATATCGGCAAGCCTCACCTGCTGCGCAGCTTTGACATCGATCTTGACATTCCCGTTGCCGATGACTGCCCTCGGGCTGCCGCTCTTCTGGAACCTGAATCCGATTCCCGTCCTGAACTCCGTTGCATTGAAGATGATGTCTTTCAAATGAATGGCGCCCTTCTGCCAGAAAATGCCGAACCGTTCATCCGAGAAAAGCTCCTTGTTATAGACCTCTGCCATTGAGGTGATGAGATCTGTGTACCCAAAGTAGCCACGGCTCTTCTTGCCGAGCCGGGCAAGACTGAGCTTCACAAGGTCAGTGCTCTGAAGGAACCTGGAGAACTCTTTGTAGAAATCGTGAAAGGCGACACCTCGTTTCGCAGCAATGGCATACTTCGCTCCAAGAATCGTTCCGCCGGATACTGTGGAGAGGATGCTGACATCCTTCAGGATGCCGACTCTATCAAGATACCAGAGAGAACCAAGATGAAATGCCGCAGCTCTGTAGCCCCCTCCCGACAAGGAAAGGGCTATCGCACCAAAAGGTCCTGGCGCTTTGTGTGGGATTTTTGCCATGATGGGGTTGGGAAAGGAGTGAATCGTGAGAACGTGCTTGCCGCCGCAAGCGATCGTTAGCCGTCAACGTGTTTTTCGGAAGTTCCGGAGCCCGCGCGCATTGTAACAAAGTGATTGACGAATGTCAACGTCCGGAAAGTACGACATGCGCGTCTGAGCCTGGTGGCGTTGATGAATCTGAGGGTGCTTGTGAGGTAAATCGTGAGGGCATGGATAATCCTCTGGTGGTGAACCGTGAATCGTGAACAGTCGCCTCGGGGAGGACAGGGGGTATAGAGAAGCGGTGAGACGCGGGAAGTATTAAGTACCGAGTAGCAAGTATAAAGTAAAGAGTAGTTAGACGGGGAGAGCCAAGTGTTGCACGTCAAACGAAAAAGGCGCAAGGCCTTTCTTGTTTCGCCCAGTTGCCGGGACTTTCGGAATGATTCTCTGAATTGGTGGGATTAGACGGTGGAAAGAAACTGATTTCGCACCATATCGACTTCATTTCATCCTGGCGAGTCTGGCATTGACTGCATCGAGATCAAACCGGTTCGGATCGAAATCGCCGGCCCATTCCACCAGGTCCCGATCATCGGCGGTCTTAGGTCCGGAGAGGGCAGACAGGAGCATCTCGTAGCCCGGTATCCCTCCGCAATCCTCCGGAGGACAGGCGCGCTCCCCCGCCAGGCAGACCGGATAGTGTTTGCCAATTTCGGGCTCGACGATCTTTTCAACCACGAGGCCATGTTCCCATCCATCACCAAAATCATAGATGTACTTCAGCCGATCCTTCTCATTCTGCGCCACCGCACGAAGTTCTGCTTTCTTCGCATCAAGCGTTCTGCCGGGGAAGTCCGGGTCCGGCTCGCCAAACGAAACCCGACCAGCCCTGAACTCATAGAGGTGTGCGTTCTCCCATCCCATGATTATCTGAACAACCCGATGGAGCTTGCCGAGCTTCACATCACCGGCAACAAGGA
>Ga0233425_10002536_pt1 | contig 35583 bp, 39 predicted proteins | sample Watercolumn_Towu_2_FD_181712 | JGI IMG/M metagenome (GOLD analysis project Ga0233425, IMG submission 181712) | Freshwater microbial communities from Lake Towuti, South Sulawesi, Indonesia - Watercolumn_Towuti2014_140_MG | ecosystem: Environmental > Aquatic > Freshwater > Lake | place...
GCATTAAATTAAAAACATTTCAAAAACTTCGGAAGATTAACCAATAAATAATAAATCGATTCCCGGATAAAGCTGATATAAAATTTCATACAAAACAAAAAAAGGAAAAATAATCCAAAAAAGAACAGCGATCAGTGACAATAAAACATAAAAAACCATGACAACAGAATCAAAAATAATAAAAACCACACGAAAACCAAAACTAATTAATCTTCCCTGCCAATCATGCTGGCCGTACATTGGCTTAAAAAGATTCTTAATCCACACCAAAAGTCCAAGCGATTTTTGTCGATAATTTAAAAAAGTTAAATTTTTTCCAATAAAATTCAATAAACCGCGTGAATACCACCAAAAAGGAAAATATAAAATATCCTTAAAAATATCAGCAATTATTTTAGCGCCGTAAAATCCGGCATTATTAGTTAACATAATATATTTATTATAACACATTTTTCTATATTTTTAAAAATATTAAATTGTATAAAATTGGCTAACATTAAAATACTTAAAAAACTTGACATAACTTATCCACTTTGATATACTAAATTCATAAATAAACAAATCTTTTTTGATTAAGGGGTTTGTATTTTTATTTATTTAATTCAATAACTATTACTGATTCAGCCAAAATAGCTCATGCGCGCTTTTAAATCAAAGCAAAAGCTATTAGCTAAACAATAAACATATGGCTCATAAAAAAGCAGGTGGATCCAGTAGGAATGGACGCGATTCAAACAGTCAGAGACTGGGGGTAAAACTTTCTGGTGGTCAATTTGCAAAAGCAGGAGCGATTATCATCAGACAAAGAGGCACAAAAGTACATCCAGGAAACAATGTTAAAAGAGGAAAAGATGATACTTTGTTCGCCATAACTTCTGGAATTGTAAAATTTACTACTAAAAAAATAAAAAAATTCAATAACCAACTTCAAGCCACCAAATTCGCTAGCGTAGAAGCGGTTAAATAAGATCTCAAAAAAACAGCCGATTAAATCAACGGCTGTTTTTTTATTTTTAAAACTAATCTTTGTAACAAGCAACGGGATGGGTATTGGGGCTGACACCAAATGCAACGGGGGTAAAACCATTTGGACATGAACATGCTGTATTGCAAGAAGCTGGTTGTTTTACATTGTTACAATTGCTAGGGTAGGCTGTGTAGTTATCACCATTCCAATCACCTGAGTACTGTTGCGTGCAATATCCATATAAACCACCACTAACATATCCACCACTATCAGACCAAGAAGCATTACCATTTGCATCGGAAGTTAGAACTTTCCCAGCACCAGCCCCGTTTGTCATTTGAAAATTAGTAGTTTTTGTTTTTCCATTAACATCTAATTTTTCAGAAGGATTGTTTACGCCAATACCGACAGCGCCATCAGCTCTTACTATAAAACGATTATTATTTCCAGCATCTGCTTTAATAAGAATCGCATTATTATTTGTATGTCCGGTATGAACATACAAAGCATTTTGATTTGGAGCATTAATGTTTGGATTATCAATAGTTGCCGCGTATTGCTCAAAGCTCGCATTAGATTTAATATCAAGCTGGGCGGAAGGCTCGGTATTATCAGCTAAACCTATGCCGACTCGTTGAAGCTGATCTATTATCACAGCATCTCTCATTCCTAAATTTCCTTCATAAACTCTAAAAATTATTTTTCCTCTTATATAGTCATCAGTGTTATACAAAAAAGATTTTATTTCACCTGATGAAAACCGAGATCCTGTGTTAGGACCCAAAGCTTGTCTTCCGATAAATTTAATAGTTGACCCAGATTCGCTTCCAAGATTTATAATGCCGCTTTCATCAACTCCAAATACCGTATTATTGCTTCCATTGTTTATTTGAAAAGTAGCATTAGCATCATTATCATCTTTATCCAACCTCAACTGAATTCCTTTATGAGAGTCAATATAAAAATAATTGCTGTTGATTTGATTTAGGGACAAAGAATTTCCACCTACATTGATTATTTTACCTACACTATCAACAGACAATTGATATCCATTGCTATTATTCCAACCGGCATTAAAATCACCATCAACCACCAATGATCCACCTTTGATTTGTGATTCTGTTCCTGTATGTATCGGTCGAGCAATATTACTACTCGGTGGGTTGCCGGTCGGTGCCAACCAGGCGGCTAGTAGATTTTGGACAGAGATGGAAAGGCCGAGGGTGAGGATGGTGGTGATAATGATACCCCCCCCTAGGCGCAGGGTTTTATTTGAGTTCATGTGTTTCTTTTTATTATTTTAATAACATAATTTCTGCGCTAAAAGCATAAAATGCTATAAAAAATTAATTTTATTTTTTCTTTTTACTGCGCAAACTTTTACAAACTTTGACGAACTCCACAAACAGTGGATGCGGATCAAGTGGTCTGGAAATATATTCTGGATGAAACTGCGTACCAATAAAAAAAGGATGATCGGAAATTTCAATTGCTTCAATGATTTTTCCATCGGGCGATGTTCCGGATATGGTTAAGCCCTTTTTTTCCAAAATTTCCTGATAAGCGTTATTAAATTCATATCTATGGCGGTGTCTTTCGCTAACAACCTCTTCTTTGCCGAATTTTTTCGCGTATGCTTTGGCCAAATGAGTTCCTTTGGAAATTTTACATGGCCATCCACCCAGCCGAATTGTTCCGCCGTATTGTTTTTTGGCTAAAAGTTCTTTTTGTCCTGGCATAATATGAATAACTGGATTTTTAGTACCAGTATTCGCTTCTTCGGTATTGGCATCCTTAAGACCACAAACATTGCGAGCAAATTCAATGACTGCCATTTGCATACCATAACAAAGTCCGAAATAAGGTTTTTTGTTTTTGCGACAATATTCAATAGTTTTAATTTTACCCTCGCTCCCTCGACTACCCCAGCCCTGTGGCACAATGATGCCGTCATATTTTCCCAAATCCCTGGTGCCTCCTTTTTCAATATCTCCGGAGTTTATCCAATCAAATTTTATTTTGCAACCAACTTCCGCTCCGGCATGTTTGACTGCCTCAATCACCGAAACATACGAATCCGTTAAACAAAAATCACCAGTCGTAAAATATTTGCCAACCATGCCAATAAAAATTTCATCTTTGGCTTTTTTGGTTTTTTCAACCATTTTTTTCCAATCGTTTAAATCTTTTTTCCTGGCTCGCAATTTGAATTTTTTTAAAATATTGTCGCCAAAGCCGTCTTTTTCAAAATTGATCGGAACTTCATAAATTGAATCAATATCTGGAGCGGAAATCACATCCTCTCGACTCACATTGCAATGAACGGCAATCTTCTTTTTTCTGGGCTCATCAAGTGGAACCCTGGATCGGGCAATGATGAAATCCGGTTGTATTCCAGCGGCATTTAAGCTGCGAACAGCGTGCTGGGTTGGCTTGGTTTTCATTTCACCGACTTTAGCCGGTATAGGTAAATAGCTAACGATTACAAACAAAACATCGCTGGGATTTTCCAAGTGCATAAATCTAGCCGCCTCCAAAAAAAGCAAATTTTCATATTCTCCGACAGTTCCGCCGATTTCAATCACCATAATTTCTGAATCAGATTTTTCAACCGCTTTTTTGATACGATCCCTAATTTCCATTGGCACATGCGGGACAACTTGCACACACTTGCCTTTGTACTCTAAATTTCTTTCTTTCTGGATAACAGATTGATAAACCCGCCCAGTCGTCATATAATTTTCACGACAAATATTTTTATTTAAAAATCTTTCATAATTGCCAATATCCTGATCTGTTTCATCACCATCTTCTGTTACAAAAACTTCACCGTGCTCTACGGGATTCATCGTGCCAGCATCAACATTAATGTACGGATCGATTTTAATTGCGCTTACATCATATCCGCGAGATTGCAAGATACAGCCGATTGAAGCCGTGGTTATCCCTTTACCAACACCGGACATGACACCGCCAACAACAAAAATATATTTTGTTGATTTTTTCTTTTTTTTCATAAAAAATATAAATACTATAAACTCTGAATAAAGCTATTTTTTAGTTTTTTTCGTCTTTTTGATAATCTTGATTTTGCTTGGCTTTTCAACTTGAGATTTTAACTCATTCATTGTTTGTTGATTAGCCTTCCGAACATAACCTTTTGGAATTAAAAAATTTGCCGCATAGCCATCATTCACGTCTTTAATTATTCCTTTTTTAGCAACTCCTTGTAGTTCTTTGATAAATAATACTCTCATGTTTTTATTTAAATTAATAAAATTTATAAATTTATTTATTGCTTGGATGTGGTGGCAGAATTAGTTGATGTAGCCATGTCCAATATTTCTTGTGAAATTTCTACTCCATTGATAACATCCTTGGCTAAATCCATTTGTGGATCTTTTTCAGCTTCGTAATCCTCGGCAGTTAAATCTATTTTATAATCCGGCTCAATCCCTTCGTCATTAATACTTCTACCTTTAGGTGTCAACCATTTAGCGATAGTAACTTTAACCGATGACCCATCGCCAAAATTATTCAATGTTTGAACCGATCCCTTGCCAAATGTTTTTTTGCCAACGATAGTCGCCAATGAAAAATCCTGTAAGGCGCCGGATACGATTTCGGATGCGGAAGCGCTGCCTTCATTAACCAAGACAACCGTCTTGTAACCGCTCAATCTAGCCCGACCAACAGCCAAATGATCATCCTTTCGATCATCGCTGTATTTTTCAGAAACAACCACACCCTCTTCGATCCACTCGCTAGCCATTTCGATGGCCGTATTAAGATATCCCCCAGGATTACTGCGTAAATCCAAAATAATTCCCTTGGATTTTTTTTCAATTGTTTCTTCCACGGCCTTATTAAACAAATCGGCAGTGTCATCATTAAAATTTGTAACTTTAATAATGGCTATGTCGTCTTCGAATTTAACACTAACGCTTTTAACAACAATCTTATCTCTTGTGATTAAAAATTCTTTTGTCCCATTAAAATCCTCTCTGGCAATTAGCAATTTGACAATTGTTCCTTTCGGCCCCCTGATCCTACTCACCGCTTCATCAATGCTAATACCCATGGTTGACGTTCCATTAATCTCCAAAACCTTATCGCCCGGCTTGAGTCCGGCTTTTTCGGCTGGCATTTCCGGCAAGGGTGCAACAATCGTAAGAATTTCATTTTTAATTCCAATTTCGGCACCAATTCCTTCAAAGGTTCCAGCCAAATCATCAGAAAATTCTTTAGAAATTTTTGGATCCATAAAAACCGTATAGGGATCACCTAAAGAGGCAACCATTCCACGGATTGCTCCGTAAAATAATTTTTTATCACTAACTGATTCTTCGTCAACATATTGTTTTTTTAATGTTTCCCAAACCTCCCAAAATAATCCGAAATCAACATCCTGGCTAAGCATCCCGGCTTGCGGTTCTTCATACTTACCAGTTAATTTTCCCAAAAAAACAACTTCTTTTTTGCCAAAATCATCTACTGTTTTATTTTTTGAAGCAAAATAAACCCCTAACTGAAAAAAAACAAAAAGAATAACAATATTTAAAGCAAGTTTCACAATAAAATGTTTAATATTTTTTTTGTCTTTTTTTTGACTTTCTACTGAATTGTTATTTATATTTTCTAAATTTTCCATTTTACAATAATTTATTTACAAAAATTATCAATCCAACAATGTCCGTAAAGCATTTGATAACAAAATTATTTTATCATATTTTAGTTATTATTGGCAATAAGCAAAAAAATAACCACCCATGAACTAAAACAAAATACTTGAATTTTCCCAGTTTTTAGATATACTTAAATTAATCAATACTAAAATAAATAAATACATTATGTCAAAATTCATCATACAAGGCGAGGCCCGTCTTTCTGGAGAAATCAGCGTCAAGGGAGCCAAAAATTCCGCCCTAAAAATCATTCCAGCCGCTATTTTATCTGAGGAAAAAATAATCATTAAAAATTTGCCAAAAATTGAAGATATTAATTTATCTCTCAATCTTTTGGAAGATTTGGGTGCTACTATTTCGCGTTCAAAAAATGAAGTTGAAATTGACACCAAAAATATTAACAAATTAGAACTTTCTCCAATTTTTGCCAACAAATTTCGTGCTTCAATCATGTTTGTCGGTCCACTGATAGCTCGTTTCGGTGAAACAAAATTTCCTCACCCAGGAGGCTGTGTCATTGGAGCCGGAGGAAGACCAATTGATATTTTTATAGACGGCTTCCGGGCTTTTGGCATTGAAATACATGAAAAAGCAAACTACTACCACCTAAAGGCCAAAAAAATAAAAGGTTGCGAGTATTTTTTTAATTTAGTAAGTGTTACCGGAACTGAGGAAATGATGATGACGGCTGTTTTGGCTGAAGGCGAAACCGTTTTAAAAAATTGCGCCATGGAGCCGGAAATCAAAATCTTAGCCGACTACCTTAATGAATGTGGAGCTCGCATTGAAGGAGCTGGAACACCAACCATCAAAATAAAAGGTGTCAAAAAAATTGGTGCTGGCATTTTTTACACTATTCCAGACCGCATTGAAACTGGATCATTCGCCATCATGGCTGCTGCCACAAAATCAGAATTAACCATCACGGATTGCAATACCGAACACATTGAAATTCTTTTAAACATTTTTAAAAAAATTGGAATAAAGTTTGAAGATGGAAAAAATTATTTAAAAATACTAAAGACAAACAAACTACAACCATACAGCATCAAAACTCATGAATATCCAGGATTTCCAACTGATCTTCAATCCCCTTTTACATTACTCATGACCCAAGCTCATGGCACATCGATTATTCACGAAACTATTTATGATCGTCGCCTTTTATTTGTTGATTTGCTTTCACAGATGGGAGCCGACATAATCATGTGTGATCCTCACCGCGTTGTCGTCAACGGACCAACTCAGTTGTATGCGAAAAAATTAACCAGCCCTGATTTAAGGGCAGGAATTACTTTATTAATTGCCGCCTTAATTGCCAAAGGCGAAACAGAAATAGACAATATTTATCAAATCGATCGCGGATACGAATACATAGATGATCGTCTTCGATCACTAGGAGCAAAAATCAAAAGAATAGGCACGCTTAATTTTTAACTCTATGATTTCTTTAAGAAGAAGATTGTTATATATAGCATTTATTTTATTATTTTTCACCATTACGCCGCTAATTTATTTTTTGGCCTTGGGTTATAAATTTGATTCGGGATTTAAATTGCAAAAAACCGGAATTTTTGCAATTGACTCAACCCCCAGCGGTGCGATTATTTATTTGGACGATGCGCCGGTAAAAACTCTTTCGGGAAAATTTTTGAATAAACAAAATTTTCGCAAAACACCGCAAAAAATAAAAAATCTCCTGCCAGGAGAATACAACGTCCGTTTGGAACTTGATAACTATTGGCCATGGGAAAAAAAATTAACCATTTATCCGGGGCAAACAACTTTTGCTGAAGACGTAATTTTTTTCAAAAAAGATTTTCCAATTATTATTTTAGAAAATTTTAAAAACATTTCATACTCACCAGACAAAACAATGGCAATTTCTTGGAATAACGAATCTTTGCGGCTGATAGATTTTAAAAATGATAAAATAACAACCATTGAGTCATCCGGTCTTCCCAGTGCTGGAAAAATTAAATGGTCAGCGAATTCCAAAAAAGCAATTCTTGAAAATCACTTGATTGATCTTGTTGATTTTAAAGAATTAGATTTGCATGATTTAATTGGAAATAAAATCTCACTAGCTCAATGGGATATAACAGAATCCGACAACTACATCTATTATCTTAACAACGATCGTCTTCATTCTTATAATTTAGACTCAAAGAAAACAAAACCATTGCTTACTGAAGAAATTTTCCAAAATTTTATCATTAAAAATAAAAAAATCTATAAAATTTCAAATGAAAATAATTCCACTACTCTTGGTATTTTTAATCTTGCGGATGAAAAATTAATAAAAAAAATAAATTTGCCGCTCTCTTCTTATTCTTTTTTAAATGAAGAAAATAAATTATTAAATATTTACGATACAAAATATCAAACCCTTTATCTCATTGATGAAAATTCAACAATCAAACCCCTGGTGGAAACATTCAAAGATGTATCCAGTGACAATACCTGGATCAATGACAATGAACTGCTTTATTCCAATGCTCTTGAAATTTGGATGTACAATCAAAAATCAAACGAAAAAAAATTAATCACTCGAGTTAGCAATAAAATCAACCAAATACTTTGGCATCCCAAAAATGGGCATATTATATTTTTAGCCAATAATTCAATCAACGTAATCGAACTAGATAATCGTGAAAAATACAATATTACCAAAATACTCGAACTGCCCACCATAGAAAATATCTCGATCAACACAGAGGGATCGATCTTGTACTTCGAAGGAATCTATCAAGAAAAAAGTGGGATCTACAAACTTCTTGTTGAATAAAAATACCGCGCGATGTGCGCGGTATTTTTATATATTATTACTCAGGTCTATAATGAACTTTTTTAAATCATTTCCCAGCTCCTCATCTTTTAGTCCTAATTTTATTGCGGCTTTCATGAAATTAAATTTGCTTCCGGTGTCTAACCACTCTCCATCAAGATTTTTCCCAAAAATTGACCTCCCTGATTTTAGCATAATATCAAAAGCGTCCGCTAACCTGATTTCGCCAGATTTCCCCTCTGTCATTTTGTCCAAAACATCAAATACTGCCGGTGTGATAATATAATTACCAACGGCCACTAGATTAGAAGGGGCCTCTTCTTTTTTTGGTTTTTCTACCAACTGGTTGATTTGATAAATACTTGCTTCGACTTCATTACCATCAACCACTCCGAATTTGTCAACTTTTTCCTTTTCCACTCTGGATAATCCAACAATTGGCTCGCCATATTTTTCAAAAACTTCAATCAATTGTTGTGATGGTGATTTTTTCTCATAATCATACAAAGTATCACCAAAAATAACTAAAACCGGTTCGTCGTATACCAAATGCGCCGCGCGACGAATAGCATCTCCGTCTCCCAGCGGAAGAGGTTGTCGGATGTATGAAAATTTCGCCATATCGCTAATCTTTCTCACTTTTTCCAAAAGGTCGTGTTTGTTTTTTTCAACCAAAGTATGTTCTAGTTCAAAAGAATGATCAAAATGATCCTCAATTGACCTCTTTCCTCGACCTGTTACAAAAATTATTTCCTCAATTCCGGCTCCAACTGCCTCTTCCACCAAATACTGGATAACCGGCTTCCCGACAACAGGCAACATTTCTTTTGGTTGCGCTTTAGTGGCTGGCAAGAATCGCGTACCAAAACCAGCTACTGGAAAAATGGCTTTTTTGACTCTTTTTTTTATCATTCTATTTTGCATAATTTTAATTTATTTCCGAACTCATCCCCCATTTTAATAAATATTTAACCCAAGAAATAATATGCCTCCTAGCTGGCTGATAAGTAAAAAATTTATACCACTCAATTTGAGCGCTCTCCCGATTGTGGTTATGGATAATTTCTACTTCCGGATTATAAACCACGCTAAAGCCACTATTCCAAAAACGACGACACAAATCCGTATCTTCAAAATACATAAAATACCTTTCATCAAAATATCCGACTTTTTCCAAAAAACTTTTGCGACAAAAAAGAAATGATCCCAATAACCAATCCACCTCTCTTGCATAATCGTGATTAAAGTCTTTCATCAAGAACCTTTCTAAGTCTTTTTTGGCAAATTGAAAATTTCCAAGCGGCGTTCTTCGGTATAACGGCGTTAAAACACCGTGCCATCTATAGCACGAGTCTTGAATGGTTTTATCAGGATTCAATTGTCTTGGTCCGACAACTCCGACTTTTTGATTAATTTCCATATAATCAAAAATCTTTTTGAAAGTATCATGAAAAGCAATGGTGTCTGGATTCATTATGACAATATATTTTCCATTAGCTTTTTGTATGCCAACATTATTCCCTGCGCCCATTCCTAAATTGCCGTTATTTTGGATAAACTTCACTTCCGGATTTTGCCAAGCTAAAATTTCACCAATTGCATCGTCAGAATTATTATCAACTACAATAATTTCTTTTTTAATCCCGGAAAAATCAGCCTCTGCGATAGACTTAAGGCAACTCATCACAAATCCCTTTTGTTTGTAGTTTAAAATTATAATAGAAATATCGATCATAGTATTTTTATGGATCTTACCAAATTATAATAAATTTTACCATTCTCCAGTAAAAATCAAATACCGGGTTTATCAATCTCAATTTCCAATCATCAATTTCTTGATACCAAATAACTCCTGGAAACATTTTAATGATTTCACAATCATTCACTTTACGTAATTGCTGAATTTTCTTTCTTTCATTAAGTAAATAGCTCCAAGTTTTCTTTTTTAAAAAATAATGCCATACCATTTTTTTTTCATGCCACCAACCAGACTTAAAAGAAAACAATACTAAACCAATTTCCATCAAAAAAAAGGCTGGAAAAATAAGCAACAATGTTAACCAGTGATAATTTTTAATAATTGTAATAATTCGATTACGATCCATCCAATACATTTTTTTTACAGATCGGCTAAATTCATATTTGTGATAAACTATTGATTCGGATGCTAAAATACACTTATAACCAGCTAACCAAATCCTCCAACCCAAGTCTTGATCCTCGTTATACATCCACATTTCTTCATCAAATAATCCGACTTCTTTCAAAATGCTCACATCAAACATCACAGCCGCTCCCGAAGGATAGGCTATATTTTTATTTCTAATTTCTGATTTCCATTGTTTAAAATCTTGATTATAGCCATCGCATCCGCCAAATCCTAGAAAATGCGTGTAATTTCCCAAACTATTAATTTTTGTTGTTTCTGGATGAAGCATGAGTAGCGCCTGCACGGCTCCAATTTTCAAGGTATTATCTTTTAATTTTTGATCTTTTTTTTCTTCAAAAAGTGCCACCATTCTGTCAACGCAAAAAACATCCATCACTGTATCCAAGTTTAAACACACAACATAATCAAAACCCTGTTCAATGGCAATTTTTATGGCATCATTATTTCCCTTAGCAAAGCCATCATTGTTTTGATTAAAAACAAACTCTGCTTCCGGCGCCTTAGTCTTCAAAAAATTCTCAGTTTCCAGACTGGTTTCATTGTCTACAATAAAAACTTTAATATTGCCGACATATTTTTGATCGTGTATACTTCTCAAACAATCAACTAAAAATCTTTTGGCATAATCTTTATAATTAACTAATATAATCGCGACTTTTTTCATAATATTTTATGTTTTTGGTTTATGATTTTTTTTCATCTTTCCCAGAACCAAGGTAAGCAATAGCCCAATCGGCCAAATCATTTTTAATATCCACATCTGCCAGATGGGGTGCCATTTTTTAAAATACTTCAACATGGAATCCCTAAAATAAAATTGTTTTTTTATGGTCGGAACTTGACTGAAGCTTTGTCCAATATAATCCAAACATTCAGCCGCTGGCGTATACCAAATTTCACCATTTTCTTTTTGTACCTTTTTGCAATAATCAACCTCTTCAAACCATAAAAAATATCTTTCATCCAACCAAAAATGCGGGCGATTTTTGTTTTTCATATTCACCATAAAAAAACCGCCTCGAATAGAATCGACTTTGGCTGGTTTGTTATAATCAAAATCAATTCTCAAATATTTATTCAGAATCGAAGGAAAAAGATGCGGTAATTTTAAGATAATTGCCAATTGATCCCAAAGGGTGGGAAAGCGACGAACATGTCTAATGGTGTGACCGCTCTCATCTACCAAATGACAACCGGCAACTGCCGCTTGCGGATTGGCGCGCATCCAATCAAGCATATTTTTCAAGGTATCAGGCTTCACTCTCATATCGGGATTAAGCAACAAAATGAAATCTCCTCCAGCCATATTAATGCCCAAATTACAACCACGCGCAAAACCGGCATTATAAAAATTTTCAACAAATTCAACCTTATAAAACTCTTCTTCCATCATTTTTTCGGTTCCATCTTCTGAGGCATTATCAACCACAATTATTTCAAAATTAAAATCACCCTCACTTTGAAAAAGGGCTTTTAAATTTTCTCTTAATTTTTCTTTTACATTCCAAGAAACAATAACAATAGATAAATCCATGGCTTTATTTTTATAAAATTAATTTTCAACCAAATATCTTGGCCTGTGAGCATTTTTTTCTCATCTCCCAAAGATGCAAAAATAAAAATTGTTCAAAAAAAATCATATTAAATAAAAATTGACACTGATTCCAAATCAAAAAAATTTTATCCTTCCAATTGATTACTCTCCAGTATTTCCAATAAATAATCTGCTGGTTGATCATAGACCAAACTCTTGCTTGTTTTGATTTATTTTTTCTATTTTTAAAAATTTGCAAACCACTCTCTCCTTTGCCAGAAACTGTGCGATCGTGATAAGCAATTGCGTTTGGTAATAATTTGGATTTGTATCCTTTTAAAAACAAACGATAATTTAAATCACAATCCTCTTTGTACATAAACATTAACTCGTCAAAATATTGATCATCGTCTTTTATATTTTCCAAAAAACTTAAACGAAACATTCCGCAAGCGCCGCTAGGTCCCAAAATATCAACTTCATCAAATTGACCAAAATCAATTTCTCCCTGGCCAATATCAACAAATCTCAAACCAGGCAAAAGACGCATTCCACAACTATCGATAATGCTGTCATCATTCATGGCCGCCTTGCCTTTTTCCTGATTCTCAAAATCCCACTTTAAAATTTTGGGAGAAACTGATGCTAGGTTTTTATTATTTTCCAAACATGAAATCATTATCCTGATAGCATCTTTTTTTAATTTAACATCTGGATTGATAATTAAAAAATATTCCGCCCCATGGTCAACCGCTTTTTTTAACAATTCATTGTAGGCTTTGCCAAAACCAAAATTATGTTCATTCCAAAAAAAATTATTTTTCAAAGAAAAAAAAGAAAACTTGCAGTTGGAAAAAAAATTCTTATTTTGATTCTCGCTTTTTTCCGAATTGTCTCCGACCAATAATTCAAAATCTTGGCAGTCCTGACTAGCCAAGCTTTTCATAAAATAAGGAAGGTACTTTGCCGAAAAATTATTGTAGGTAATTAATCCGATTGCTAATTTCATAAATTATTTTTTAACACCTTTTTTTTAGATCACCAACTTGTCTTGCAATTTTTCTTTTGCCAGGATCTGCGCCTCAAGCAGGCTATCAAATGTTCCGGCATCCAACCAAGAACCTTGGACCATGGCTACTTCTAATTCGTTTAATTTTAAATAATAATTATGAAGCTCTGTAATTTCGATTTCTCCTCGCAAACTAGGTTGCACTTTTTTAGCGGCTTCAACCACCCTATTATCATAAATATACAAACCGGTAATCGCATAATTACTCTTTGGTTTTTCTGGTTTTTCTTCAATGGAAATTGCCTGCATCTTGTCATTAAATTCCACCACCCCAAATCGATGCGGATCTGGCACTTTTTTTGCAAAAATTTTACCCCCTGACTTAAAACTTTTTATATCATTGGAAAAATCATCCTCAAAAATATTATCCCCCAATATCATGGTCACATCATCATTTCCAATAAATTTATCTCCGATAATAAAAGCATCCGCCAAGCCCTTGGGCTCATCTTGAATTTCATAGGTAAAACGTACTTTAAAATCCTTGCCGCTTCCCAATAAATTCAAAAAACTACCAGCATGTTCTGGGGCAATAATAATTAAAATATCCTTAATTCCTGCCTTGATCAAGGTATTGAGCGGATAATAAATCATCGGCTTATTGTAAACCGGCAACAATTGCTTGGATGTGATTTTTGTGCAAGGGCGAAGTCTAGTCGCGCTTCCTCCTGCTAAGATAATTCCCTTCATAATAAAAATTATTTTTTATTCTCATTAAAATATTCTTTTAAGGCCTCTTTGTAATTCCTCATTTTTTCAAATTTAGTATTAATCAATGCGGAATTCTGCGGTCTTTGGGCTGATCTCGAAAAATGACCAGCGGCTACTCGATTTATCTTGATTTCAGTTTTTGTCATGGCGAATAACTCTACGGCAGCCTGGTACCAGGTACACGCGCCTTCGTTGATAAAATGATATATTCCGTAACCAGAGTCTGAATCTAGTAACTTCTTGGTCCATAAAGCTAGATCTGGCGTGTAGGTAAAACAACTTCTCTCGTCGTCAACCACGTCTATTTCTTTTTTGGTCTTTGATAGTTCCAGCATAATATCAAAAAAACTAGGCTTAGCGATTTCACTTGCGCCTCTGGGACCAAATAATTTAGAGGTTCGAATAATGTAGTATTTTAACTTTTTTCCAGAAAAGGAAATGATATTTTTTTCTCCCAAAAGCTTGCTGCGACCGTAATTATTTATCGGCTCTGGATCGTCTTTTTCACCATACTCGCTTAATGCATCGCCTTTAAAGACATAATCCGATGAGTAATGAACCAAAACCGCTCCAATGTCACAACAAGCCTCAGCCAAATACCCAGGAGCTAGTCCGTTTATTTTTTTAGCCAATTCAAATTCCTCATCCGTCTCTTCGCATAAATCAACTGCATTATAAGCGGCAGCATTAACAACAACATTCGGTTTTAAATCTTTTATTTTTTTATCAATTAATTCCTTATCAGTAATATCAATATCCTCAACATCCCAAGGCGTAACGTCATTGTTTTTAAAAACTTTTTGCAACTGACAGCCAAGATTGCCCTTGGCTCCCAAAATTAATATTTTCATTTTTTAATTCTTATTTTTTAAATTCCTCCACCATTCTTCATTTTTTTTATACCATTCTATGGTATCACGCAAGCCTTGATCAAAAGAAATCATCGGCTCCCATCCTAATTCTTTTTGCGCCTTGCTAAAATCAATGGCATACCGCAAATCATGACCTTTTCTATCTTCCACGTATTCAATCATCTCTTCTCCGAGTCCCATAATCTTTAATATTTTTTTAGTAATATCGATATTGCTCATCTCGCCATTGCCACCCAGACAATAAGTTTCTCCAATGCGACCTTTTTTAATAATCGCTTCCACTCCAGCATTATGATCATCCACATGTATCCAATCCCTGACATTTTTTCCCTGACCATATACTGGCACCTTCTTACCGTCAATTAAATTTGTCACAAACAAAGGAATTAATTTTTCGGGATACTGGTATGGGCCGTAATTATTTGAACAATTTGAAATTGTGACCGGAAGTTTGTGCGTATGAAAATAAGCGCGGACCAAGTGATCAGAAGCTGCTTTGGAGGCGCTATAAGGGCTTCTGGGGTCATACGAGGTTTGCTCATTGAACGGTTTATCATCCATTTTTAAAGCACCAAAAACTTCGTCAGTGGAAATATGATGAAAACGGATATTGCCATTTCGTCTGGCCGCATCCAATAACACTCTAGTCCCCTCAACATTGGTCTTGATAAAATCTTCTGAATTAATAATTGACCGATCAACATGAGACTCAGCAGCAAAATTAATAATTAAATTAACATTTTTTACTATTTTATCAACCACTGCAAAATCGCAAATATCGCCTTTGATAAAATTATACTTCAAATTATTTTGAAAATCTTTTAAATTTTCCGGATTGCCGGCATAGGTCAATTTATCCAAATTAATTATTTCGTCTTTTGAATTATTTTTTAACCAATACCGAATAAAATTTGAACCAATAAACCCCGCTCCCCCAGTTACTAATATTTTAAGCATACTTTTTAATTAGTTGATCAATTTTATTAAATAATTTTGTGTTATCTGTTTTCTTGTATTTCTTTAATTTCTTTTTATAGTTATCAATATTATATAAAAATGATTCAATTTTTTCTTTATCAAGCTTGTCCCAATATTTTCCATATCCGCTTTTTTCCAAGTAGTGCGCATTGAGTATTTGCTCGAATTGCCCTTCTACTGGCAGAGCCAAGTACGGTTTTTCTAAATACAAAGCTTCGGTAATCAGAGTGTAGCCAGCATTCGCTATCACCGCTTCTGCACCAGCCAAATCTTTTAGAAAACCTTTTACGCTTTTCTTTTTAAAAATTATATTTTTTTCTTTTTTATTTTCATTAAAACCATAGACAATAAAACGCTTATTAATAGTGGTTAAAATATTAATCAGACTTGTTATTTCTTCGGTTAAATAAACCAAAACATAATCACCGTCCACTGAACTCATTCGTAAAACTTCATTTCTCAAAATAGGCGGAAAGACAAAAACATTATTTTTTTTAACTTTAGTCTTAAAAAAATTAGTCACCAAGCAAGCTTTAGTATTTATAACCATTAAATTAATTATAGTTTTAGCCGCCAAAGCTTCTTTATTATATTTGTCTGGATATTCAATGCAAGTATCCGTAATACGATGTTGGTTATCTATAGAAATTAACGGCAATTTTTTAATATTCGCGCACAAAGACGACAATGGTTCAAAGTCGGTAAAAACAACATCTGGTTTAAAATCATCTATAATCTTCAAAATATTTCCAATACTTCCCAAGGCCGCATGAGAATTAATCAAATTTTTATAAACTGTTTTAAAATAATTTATTTTGTTTTCTTGTTGGTCAAAAATTAATCCAAAAATCTTCTCTACATCAAAATGGGGATTTAAATTCTCAAATCCCCGTCCATATGATAATATCTTTACCTTATGACCATTTTTAATCAGATAATTCGAAATCTCTCTTGCTCGTGAAGAGTGTCCTGAGCCAACACCGGAAACGCCATACAAAATATTTGCCATAAAACAAAAATTAAAATTTAATTTTATTCAAAATTTCTAATTCATCTCCGTCTCCATATCTCCCACCGGTCCAATGTTTTAAGCCATCCTTGTCGTTTCGCGGAATAACATGAAAATGCAAATGAGGCACAACTTGACCGGCAACTATTCCATTGTTTTGAAATATGTTGAAACCTTGAATATCCAAATTGTCTTTTAAACTTTGAGCTACTTTTTTAACCACCTTAATTACATCCATCAAAACTTCTTCTGGTATTTCATGCATATTTTCATAATGTTTCCTAGGGACAACTAGAGTGTGCCCATAATTAACCGGTGAAATATCCAAAAAAGCGCAAACATTTTCATTTTCATGAACCATGGAACAAGCTATCTTTCCTGCCAAAATATCACAAAAAACACACATATTTTTATAAATTAGCTTTTATTTTTTGCAAACAATCTTCTGCTTCACCTTCTCCATAACCGCTTGACGGCCATCTTTCAAGCCCGTCACCTTCTTCTCTAGGAACTAAATGAAAATGAACATGCGGCACATGCTGATTGGCCGCGCTTTTGTTGTCCAAAAACAAGCTGTATCCTTTTACGCCCAATCCTTCCATAACGGCTTTGCCGATTTTTTTAACAGCAATTGCCATAGCAGAAAAATCAGCCTCAGACAAATCCTCCAAATCGGCAACATGATTTTTTGGAGCAATGATGGTGTGCCCCGGACTAATCGGCAAAATATCAAAAAAGGCTACTACCTTATCATTTTCATAGACCTTGTACCCTGGAATATCCTGGTTAATAATTTTGCAAAAAATGCAATCCATATTGTTGAATAAAGAATTAAGAATTGAAAATTAAAAATTCCAATTTCAATAATTCTATTAAGTTAGCTAAATTTTAAATTTACAATCCGAAACAAGTTCCCATCTTATCTCATCTACTTCTTGAGTTTTTTTCTCACCTCGATAAAGCTCATCCGGCAAATTAATGCAAAAAGCATCTTCTTTGGAAGTACACTTGTAGCCATGAACAACTCCCGGCGGCACAATCACCATGGTGGGTTTTTCAGAACCGACTTGAATTTCAACATGCTGCTCAAAAGTGCTTGATTCCTTGCGATTATCCCATAAGTATAAATCAAAATTTCCCGGACCAACAAAAACAAAACAATCGGATTGAAATTTGTGTTCATGCGGACCACGAGAAACTCCCGGCTTAGTCACGCTCACATAAGCCATTTTGGGACGAAAAAATGTTTCGTCAATCCGATATATCTCGGATAACCATCCGCGATCATCTTCGTGTTTATTTAATATTTTTATAACAACATCTTGAATCATTGCTTATAAAATTATTCACCCAAATTTCTAAATAATGGCATACCAGTATCCGGGCTAGTTGGAACGTAGATAGTTCCCTGACGATCTTTTAGGGAGCTAATATACTGATAATATAAATAATTAGTCGATAAACTTTCATTAATAATTTTTTGGGAATCGCGCTGCCCTTCTGCTTCGATTATTTTTCTTTGTTTTTCTTTTTTCTCTTTTTCAAGAAGAAAATCATATTTTTGCGACTCCTGCTCTGCTTGCAACTTTTCCTGAATTGACTTAGTCAAATTTTCCGGCAATCGCGCATCTCGCAAGAGAAGTTCTTCAAGCACAACACTCCTACTACTCAACTCGCCCTGAATATTTTCTTTTATTTGCGCGGTAACTTCGGAGCGCTTGGTGGAATAAATGTCCTTAGCATCATAACCCGCTATCACGTCTCTGATGGCTGTTCTGATTACCGGACGAATAATTTTTTCATCATAAGTTAATCCAACATTTTTATAAATATCAGAAGCCTTATCTTCTTCAATATGATACAAGGCCGTTAAGTCAAGACTGATTGTTAAACCTTCTTTTGTGAGGGCGCTGATAGAATCGTCACCCAGCTTTCTGCCCTCTGTTGAAACAATGCTCATGGTATACTCCTCAGTTCGAGTGCTCATTTTAGTAACTCTTGCCAGAGGGATTACCAAATGAAAACCTGATTTCAATTCCTGGTCGCTAACTTTTCCAAAAAGAGAATAAACCCCAACCTCGCCAGCATCAACAATCACAATTGACGCAAAAAAAAGCCAAAGGCTGAAGACAACAGAAAAAAATGACAGAAAAAATTTTTTTACATTTTCCATATTTTTTAATTTATTAATATCAATAATGTTTTGATTTTGCTGTTTCACAAAAGAAAAAACATTACTTTTATTTTTTAAATAAATAAATCCAAGAGCAACAATAATTGCAAAAATAATTGGCACCGCAAACCTACCAAGAATAGCCGGCAGAAAAGTAAAGGCAAGAAAAAGAAAAAAAATCAAGTTGGAAAATTTGTTGTTATCTGTTTTGTTGTTCATTTTACTCTATTTTTATTAAAAAATCATAAAAATTAAAATTATTTTTTAGGCGCGTTGCCCACATCTGATAACACTATTATAATACCAATAATTAGCCAAAAAATCAACACCTGCGACAAATTCAAATATGATAAAATAATTTTAGGCCAAACTAATTCCATTATATAAAAAAATAACAACAAAAAACTCAAACAATAAAAAAATTCCAAAATTACAATTTTCAATTGTTGAATATTTTTCTTCATTGAATTAATTCTTTTATTTTATCTTTGAGCGATTTACCTGAAAAATGCACAGCTATTTCTTTCAAAATAATGCCGTCTTTTTTATCATCATCTATTTTTAATCCGGGAATTGAAACAATAAAGCTATATTTACCATTTTCTCGATAAGCGTTTCTTATGTCAATTTTAACAAGCGCTTTTTTCCATTCATCTGTTTGCGAGGGTGGCAGATACTGGGCTACGATATAATTAATTCCATCACGAACCACATCCAAAGATTCATCAACTCGTTTTAACTTGGGATTTAGTAGGGCTTCTTGCGAAAAAGAAAATACACCATCACCGCTCAAAAAAACACCATCTTTTTCCAAAATAATTTCATTTATCTTTGAAGATGTTCCGTTTTGTTGCACCACGGAATCAAATTGTCGGTAAGTTTCATTGATAAGTAAATTATTTGCACCAACAACAACTGTTTGCATCCGGTCTGGATAAATGGTTTTAGTTTGTATTTTTTTACTATCAGTGAATAAAGAAACTTTTTGATCAAAAGAATTATGCAATCTTAAACCGTTTAAAAATGCTGTTTTTTGCTGCTTGGTTTTAATGCGCTCCGTGACAATGTCATCATTAACCTTGATTTCAATTTTATAAACACCGGTGGGTAAATTTTTAATTGCCATTTTTATTTTTTTCTGATCGCTTCTTTTTTTATTGTCCGCTAAAACACCGTCATCATCAAGATGCTTCGTTTCAATTAATGCATCTTGATAATACAAATGCACATCAACAACATCATTGTCTTTGTTTTCATTTAGGTCATAAAAATCAAATTCGTACCATAATTCTTCTTGGTCAATGTAAGTATAAAATTGATAAGGACCGCGTAAAGACTGATTGATAACATACTCTACGTTGGAGCTGCTGTAATCAGGTAAAAGATATTCCTGATTTAAATCATAATTATAAATTGCAATTTCGTTTTGGGGCGGTAAATTTGTTAAAAAATCATTAACCGAAGAAAATTTTTGATCTTTTTGCAATAACACAATCTCATTTTCATTTATTTTATTCCACACCAAAGAGACATTATCAATAATTTTATTCTCAATTGGTTTTAAATCATATCTCCAGATAGTTTTATCCACCAATGTTCCAACTTCAATAACAGGACAATTCCATTCTTTTTTTAACAAATCATCTTCCATGGCATGCCGATATTTAATATCCAAAACTACTTCATCAAACGCTCTGGGCGCCCAAAGAGAAAAATAAACCGGATCTCCGATAATCATCACCACACTGGAGCTGCCTGCATTAATATTATCTTCGTTTAAACGTTCCTTGGGAGAAAGACGACTGATAAAATTGCTATCCTTGTCAAAGTCATAATAATAACTGATTTTGCCGCCAGGAACAATTGCCAAAAAAAATAACCAACCGATAACCATCAATGAAATAAACCACAAAAAAATTCTTACCTTTATTTTAAATTTAACTGCTTTAATCATGCTTATATTTTAAATAAAAATAAAACAAATTACAACAAAAAAAGACAAAGCTAATCTTTGTCTTTTTTATATCTATAATTCTAAGAAATTACATTCCCATCATTCCGCCACCCATTCCTGGCATGCCGCCCATTGGTGGCATTGCTGGACCATGATCTTTTTCAGTTGGTTTTTCGGTAATCACAGCCTCGGTTGTTAAAAACATAATAGCTGCGGAAGCGGCATGTTCCAAAGCGCTTCTGACAACTTTGGTAGGATCTACAATTCCAGCTGCAATCAAGTCTTCAAATTTATCAGCACCAGCATTGTAGCCAATATATTTTTTTCCACCCTTATTTTCTCTGATGATGTTATATAAAATTAACGATCCATCTTTTCCGGCATTTTGAGCGATTTGTTTGATTGGTTCAATGATAGCTTGATCAACAATTCTTGATCCTGGATTAGTGTTTTTCTTTTCTGTGATTTCTTCAAAAGCATTTCCGGCTAAAGCCAAAGCCAATCCTCCGCCAGGAACAACTCCTTCGGATACGGCTGCCCTAGTAGCATTAAGCGCGTCTTCAATTCTGTCTTTTTTCTCTTTCATTTCGGTTTCAGTTGCTGCTCCAACCTTAATAACTGCCACGCCACCTGATAATTTCGCCAATCTTTCTTGTAATTTTTCTTTATCAAAATCACTATCCGTGTTTTCGATTTCTTTTTTAATATTTTCAACTCTGGCCTTAATCGCTTTATCACTACCCTTGCCATCCACGATTGTGGTATGATCTTTATCTGAAACAACTTTTCCCGCCTCACCTAAATCGCTAATTTCTGCATTTTCTAATTTTAAACCAACTTCTTCAGAGATTACTCTTCCGCCAACGAGCACTGCCATGTCTTCAAGCATTGATTTTCTTCTGTCGCCAAAACCTGGAGCCTTAATGCCAAGAACATTAAATGTTCCTCTTAATTTATTAACCACAAAAGTAGCCAAAGCTTCGCCTTCGATCTCTTCCGCAATAATTACAATATCCTTTCGACCTGATTGCGCAACCTTTTCAAGTAAAGGCAGAATTTGCTGAATGGAAGAAATCTTTTTATCCGTAAGTAAAATATAAGGATCTCGATATTCGGCCTTCATAGAATCAGCGTTGGTAATCATGTACGGAGAAACATAGCCCTTATCAAATTGCATTCCTTCTACAACCTCCTTTTCAACTCCAAAAGATTGTCCTTCTTCAACAGTAATTACTCCGTCCTTGCCTACCGATTCCATAGCCTCGGCAATAATATTGCCAATCTCTTTGTCATTGGCTGAAATAGAAGCGACTTGCGCGATTTCATCCTTAGTAGAAATTTGCTTACTCATCTTTTTTAATTCAGAAACAATGGAAGCAATCTTTTTTTCCATTTCAACTCTAATTTCAATCGGATCAACACCGGATGAAACCAATTTTAAACCTTCTGAAATCATAGCTTGTGCCAAAACAGTAGCTGAAGTTGTTCCGTCACCGGCAATGTCATTGGTTTTGGAAGCTACTTCCTTAATCATTTCTGCTCCCAAGTTTTCAAATTTATCCTCCAATTCGATTTCCTTAGCAACAGAAACGCCGTCCTTAGTAATTGTTGGGGAACCAAAACCTTTATCAATTACTACATTTCTGCCCTTGGGACCAAGTGTGACTTTAACCGCATTTGCTAATTTATCAACTCCTCTTTTTAGAGCGCGTCGCGCTTCTTCATTATAAATAATTTGCTTAGACATAATATTTTAATTTTCAATTAAATTTCCGAAAATAACCACAATTATAAAAATAAAAATTGAAAATTTAAATTCTTAATTAATAATTTTTAATTAACCCAAAATAGCCATTATATCAGATTCCTTGATTACTAATAATTCTTCTCCACTGATCTTGATTTCATCTGGTGAATATTTTTTAAACATTACCCGGTCTCCAATTTTTACACTCATGGGCAAACGTTTTCCATCGTCGGTCATTTTACCTTCTCCAATGGCAACCACTTCACCCTTTTCCGGTCTTTCTTTGTCAATTGTGTCTGGTAAAACAATTCCAGATGCTGTTATTTCATTTTCTGTAATCGGTTTAACGATCACATGATCATGCAATGGCTTTATTTTCATATCACTTTTTAAAATTCAAATCATGCTAAAATAATTATAACAATGATATGAATTTTAAAATTAATTTACTAATAATAAAATAAATTTTATTAGCACTTTAAGCACTAGAGTGCTAATCACTTTCATATTTTATCATTTTAAATTAGTGTGTCAAGTGTTTTATTTTTTTTAAAAAAATAAAATAAAAAAATATTTTTTTCCACAGTTTATACCAAAATTAACAACAACTTATCCACATTAAGACTTAATTAATCTCTAATCTTAGAGAAGGTGTGCTAATATTACAAAAAATTTTATAAAAACATCTTGACAAATCCTGTGAATTTGATATAATTAAAGCATACGATAATGTTTTCATTCAAAAAATACCCACCAAGGAGGGGGTCCATATGCCGAGAACTTTACGAGACAGAATCAAGAAGGCGATTCAAATTTTAATGGAGAGTCCATTTTATTTCCGACTCACAACCCAAGAGAGGAAGCAACTAATCCTCGAATTCATCTCCTAGAAATCAATAGGAGAAAAAATGAAAACAAAAATCCCCAAAGCAGAACGCGAAACAAAGACAAAAACAAAAAAGTCTAGCGTCCTGCTTTTATCTTTTTGCAAATCAATCAATTATTTAAATAACAAAAAATCGAACCTTAGTTCGATTTTTTGTTATGCTAATTATTTTTTATTTAGAACCGATATTCTTTAATTGCTTCATTCTCTTAACTGCTCTACCTCGGGCTAACTCCTTAGCGATCAAAGCATTAACATTGGCAAATTTAATTCTGTCAAATGATCGAATCTCTTTCTTGGCATCTTCTGCTCTTTTTCTAGCTTCTTCAATACGATTTTCGTCCAACTCTTCCGCTCTTTCGGCTGAATCAGCTAAAATTACAATCTTATCTTTTAAAACTTCGAGAAACCCGCCAGAAACAGACATAATCTCCGCCTCATTGTCAGCTTTGATAATTTCAATTACACCGGGCGCCAAATTAGAAACAAGCGGAATATGGCCAGGAAGAACTGTAATTTCACCAGCCTGGGTTGGCACAACCGCTTGAATTATTTCTTCTTTCAATACTACTCTTTCCGGGGTGACTATTTCAAATTTGATTGTATGTTTATTAGACATGTTATTTTTTATTAACTTCGCTAATGTCGCCTTTCATGTAAAAATCGCTTTCGCTTTTGTCATCATGTTTTCCTTCCAAAATTTCCTTAAAGCCTTTAATCGTGTCTTCTATCTTAACATATTTTCCTGGATGACCGGTAAATGTTTCCGCAACCGTAAAAGGTTGAGAAAGAAATCTTTGTATTTTTCTGGCTCTTGATACGGTTTGCTTGTCATCATCAGACAATTCTTCCATGCCCAAAATTGCAATAATATCTTGCAAGTCTTTGTATCTCTGCAAAACCAACTGCACGCCTCTGGCTACTTCATAATGTTCTTTTCCGACAATTTTTGGATCCAAAATGGTTGATGAGGAATCAAGCGGATCAACAGCTGGATAAATGCCAAGCTCAGCCAAGCCGCGAGACAAAACAACAGTGGAATCCAAATGTCCGAAAGTCGTAGCTGGCGCTGGATCGGTTAAGTCATCAGCTGGAACATACACGGCTTGAATCGAAGTAATCGAACCACTCTTGGTGGAAGTAATTCTTTCTTGTAGCTCACCCATTTCGGTTGCCAATGTTGGTTGATAGCCAACTGCTGACGGCATACGACCAAGCAAAGTCGAAACTTCTGATCCAGCCTGCGTAAATCTAAAAATATTATCTACAAAAAATAGCACGTCTTGATTTTGCTCATCACGAAAATATTCAGCCATAGAAAGACCGGTTAAAGCGACACGAGCGCGCGCTCCTGGTGGTTCATTCATTTGACCAAACACCATGGCAACCTTATCCAAAACGCCAGCATCTTTCATTTCATGATAAAGATCGTTTCCCTCTCTGGTTCTTTCTCCCACGCCGGCAAAAACAGAATAACCGCCATGAGCTTTAGCGATATTATTGATAAATTCTTGAATAATGACTGTTTTGCCCACGCCAGCTCCGCCAAACAAACCGACTTTTCCGCCTTTCGCAATAGGACAAATCAAATCAATAACCTTAATACCGGTTTCTAAAATTTTTGTTTCAGTTGATTGATCTTTAAAATCAGGAGCGTTTTTATGAATTGAATATTTTTTATCAATCTTCAATGCTTCTCCACCATCAACAACGTTTCCCAAAACATCAAAAATTCTCCCTAAACATTTGTTGCCAACTGGCACGCTAATACCAGCGCCTGTATTAACAACCTCATCTCCTCTTTTGAGTCCATCAGTTGAACCCATGGCAACAGCGCGAATGGTATTGGAGCCGATATGCTGTTGAGTTTCTAGGACAAGTTTTTTGTCCCCAATTTTTATTTCCAAGGCATCGTATATTTCTGGCAATTTTTTTTCAAAATAAACATCAACCACCGCTCCGATTATTTGTTTAACCTTGCCCACCATTTCGCTGGCAAAGGATTGATTTTCATTTGTTTTACTCATATCTATTATAAAACGCGTCTTAAATGGTTTAGCGTTTTTCAAAATTATTTATAAATATTAATTATTTTAAAATTAAGCTATTGCCTCGGCGCCAGCTGCGATTTCGGCTATTTCATTAGTAATGCTAGCTTGACGCGCCTTATTGTAATACAAAGTCAATTCATCCACCAATTCATTTGCGGCATCATTGGCTTGATGCATGGCTGCCATTCGGGCGCTGTGCTCTGAAGCATTTGATTCCAACAGAGCTTGGAATAATTGCACTTCAATCAACCGAGGAATCATTTGATCCAAAACTTCTCTGGGTGATGGCTCAAAAGTGTATTCATAAGAATATTTTTCATCGTGCAAATATTTTTCTTGTTTTTCTTTAGCAAAACTTTGATCTAAACCCACGCGAGTATCACCGCCCACAATTCCCAAAAACTCATCTTGTGTCGAAATATCAACCGGTAACAGTTGCTTAACTCGGGGAATCTGCTTTGAGGCGTTAACAAAATCAGTATAGGCCACCATCACTTTATTATACTTTCCAGATAAAAAATCACTAACAATCATTTTTGAAATCGGATAAACTTCTTTTATTTCAGAAACCGTATCTTCTTTTGAAAATTCAGCAACAATATTATAATTATAATACCTATTAACAGCGTTGGCCTTTTTTCCAATGATAATAAATTCTGTTTCGCAATAATTGCCTTGATCCTTGTCATGTTTAACAACAGATTTATGCGCTTTATTAATAATATTGGTATTGAGGCCGCCACAAAGCCCTCGATTGGAGGCAATCAAAATTATAGCGACTTTCTTTTTTTCTCCGGTCTTAACTTCAATATCTTTTTTCAACAAAGGATGATCCACTCCAACCGCTTGCGACAAATTTAAAATCGTTGTCCAACTTAAATTGGCATAAGTTCTAGTCTTAAGTACGCTTTCAACAGCTTTTCGCATTTTAGCGGCCGCAACCATTTCCATGGCTCGGGTGATTTTTTTGGTACTAGTGACTGATTTTATTCTTCGTTGTATATCTCTTGTTGATGGCATGTCTAGTAAATATTAATTATTTAACTTCTTTTAATAAATAATCTAAAGTAGCTTTGTAATCATTAACTAGATTAGTCATTTTTCCTGACAACTCTTCATTCAACTCGCCTTTATTTCTTATTTCTTTCAAAATAGCATCTCCGTTGTTATCAAAATAATTCAACAAACCGGATTCAAAATCATTAATTTTTTTAACTGGCACATTATCCAAAAGCCCGGTTGTAACTGCAAAAAAGATAAGCACTTGTTTTTCCACTGGCATTGGAATATATTGATCTTGTTTAAAAATTTCAACGATTCTTTTTCCTCGTTCTAATTTTGCTTTTGTCTCTTTATCTAAATCTGATCCAAATTGCGCGAACGCTGCCAATTCTCGATATTGCGCGGCTTCCAATCTCATTTTACCGGCTACTTTTTTCATGGCCTTAATTTGAGCTGCGCTACCCACGCGAGAAACTGACAAACCAGCATTAACCGCTGGACGATTACCTTGGTAAAACAAATCTGGTTCAAGATAAATTTGACCATCAGTAATTGAAATTACATTGGTTGGAATATAGGCAGACACGTCTCCGGCTTGCGTTTCGATAATTGGGAGCGCTGTAATTGATCCTCCGCCAAAATCTTTATTTAATTTGCATGATCTCTCAAGAAGTCTGGAATGCAGATAAAAAACATCGCCCGGATAAGCCTCGCGTCCTGGTGGTCTTCTTAGTAGTAATGAAATTTCTCTGTAGGCTACGGCGTGTTTGGAAAGATCGTCATAAACTATTAACACATCTTCTCCTTTATCCAAAAAATACTCAGCCATAGCACAACCAGCATAAGGAGCAATGTAAGAAAGAGAAGCGGGATCAGATGCACCAGCCAAAACTACCGTGGTATATTCCATGGCGCCATGTTCCTCGAATTTAGCCACGATGCCAGCAATTTTTGATTCTTTTTGACCAATCGCAACATAAATACATTTCATGTTTTGCCCTTTTTGGTTAATGATTGTATCAATTGCAATAGCGGTTTTTCCGATTTGTCTATCACCAATAATCAATTCTCTTTGGCCTCTACCGATTGGAATCATAGAATCAATAGCCTTGATTCCGGTTTGCACTGGTTGATGAACAGATTGTCTTGTGATAACGCCGGGAGCAATCTTTTCAATTGGATAAAATTTATCAGAATGAATTTCGCCCTTGCCATCAATAGCCGTACCCAAAGGATCAACTACTCTGCCAATTAAATTATCGCCCACTGGAACTTCTAATATTCTTTTTGAACATCTCACTTCGTCGCCTTCTTTGACATCATGAACATTGCCCAAAAGAACCGCACCAACGCTTTCTTCTTCTAGGTTTAAGGCTACTGCCTTAACAATGCCTTTTTCTGTATTAATTTCAAGCATCTCGGACATCATGACATCGGAAACGCCAGTCACTCGCGCGATACCATCACCGACCTCAACCACGCGTCCGATCGTATGTTTTTTGATTTCGGCTTTGTATCCCTCTATTTGAGCTTTTAATTCACTAACGATAAAATCTTTTGTTGTATTTGACATATATTTAATCTTCGCAAGCGCCGTAATCGTGGTTATTGAAACATTTCACAACTACTCGCCTGTTTCTTTATTTAATTAATTTATTCCTTAATTCCTTCACTCTGCTTTTCAAGCTGGAATCATAAACCTGATCTTCGTGCTTGATTATTATTCCACCTAAAATATTTTTGTCCACCTTCTCTCTGATTTCGATATTTTTAACTTTAAGCAGGTCGGAAATAAAATCATTCAATAAACTACTGGTTTCTTTATCAATTTTTTCGGCAGTTTTTAAATCAACGACCGTAACTCCTGACTCCTTGTTCCAATATTTAATAAAATATTTTATCACTAAATCAATTTTGTTAAGATCTCGATTGCTAATCATAATTCTGATCAAATTGCCAACCGCATCTTTGATTTCATTTTTATTTTTATCCTTAGTGGCCTCGTATAGCGCTAATGCGTATTTTTTGGGAGTTATTTTCATAATAAAAATTTATTCAATGATTTTCTTAATTATTTCCTTGTCTGATTTTGAATCAACTTTTTTTTCTAAAACTTTTTCCAATGACAAAATAACCAAATCAGAAATTTCTTTTTTGATCTCAAGTAAAGTTTTTTCTTTTTCTGTTCTTATTTTATCTTTTTCTTGAGCAATAATTTGACCGATTTCATCTTTAGCTTTTTTAATCATTTCATCTTTTTTTACTTCTGATTCTTTTTTGGCCTGTTCAATGATATTATTTGCCTCTTTTTTGGCATCTGCTATTTTTTTCAAATAATCAGTTTCTGTTTGATAAAGTTTTTCTTCAATGCTTTTTGCATCTTCTACGCTTTTGCTGATTATCTTTTCACGATCTTGCATTTTTTCAATAATCGGCTTGATCGCAAAAAAATACAAAACACTAAAGACAATGCCAAAATTAATCATTTGAGCCAACAATAATTTAACATCAATATGAAATGTTTCAATTAAAACTTCCATTTTTTTAACTGCTTAGCCTACCAGCCCACACCGAGAGTGCTCCCGCGCTACAGCTGCTAACTAAAACTAGATTAATAATTTTGCCACCGCTTTTTCGCTGTTCAAAAAACCAAAAAGCGGTTCGCAATACTACTAATTTACTAGCTAATACTAAATGCGATAACTAACGCATAAATTGCGATGGCCTCTGCAAAGGCTGAAGCAATAAGCATTGGAACTAAAATTTTTCCAGCTGCTTCCGGATTTCTTCCAATGGCTTCCATGGCTTTAGCGCCGATAAAACCGATACCAAGACCGGGACCAATCGAGCCAAGACCAATGGTTAAGGCTTTTGCTAACATTATGTTTTCCATAAAAATTATTATTAATTTTTAGTCAACAGCAAGTAGACAACAGAAACAGAAATATTATGTTTATTTTTTTCTGTTCTCTGTGCGCTGCTTACTATTGTCTAAAGACTAATGCTCCTCTTCCGAGGTGTTCATAGTTAAATATGCCAAAATTAACATTGAAAAAATTAAAGCCTGAATAACTCCCACTAAAACTTCCAAAAACATAAATGGTATGGGCAAACCAAAAGCCAAAATCGCGGCCATGGAAGCCAGCAAAACTTCACCAGCAAAAATATTTCCAAACAACCTAAAAGACAAACTGGCAACTTTTGCAATTTCGCCAATTACCTCGATTAACCCAACAAAGGCCTTAATGGGGTTAACTATTAAAATAGCGGGATCATTTTTTGCCTTTTTAGTTATTTCAATAAAAGCATTTAAATTAATAAATTTATTAAAATGCTTCCAAGCGCCGATAGCCAGAACGCCAAAAATATGACTAGCAACTACGCCTATAATAGCCAAAGCCAAAGTTGTATTCAAATCAGCGGTTCCACCCCTAAAGTACGGAATAAAAATTTCATGGCCATCCTTGCCAACCACATTACCAACAGAACCGACACCTGGCAAAAGACCCAACCAATTATTACACAAAATCAAAACAAAAAAACTAAACACAAAAGGAAAAAATTTAAGAGAAGCTTTTCGAGAACCGGTTACAGAATCAAAAACACCAAGAAAAAACTCAATCACCATTTCCATAATATTTTGTATTTTTCCAGGAATCATTTTAACGCGTCCCCGCAAGGAAACCCCCAAGACAACGACCAAAAAAACAACCAACCACGTATTTAAAAGCGAATTGGTGACAGGAAAATTTCCCACATGAAAAATCGGCTCGGCATAAAGCGTGTGCGCATGCCCCTCTTTTTTGCCGCTTTCCACTGATGCATTTTCTTGATTATTACCCTTGTCAACCAACTCTTTTGCGCTTAACTTTTTATTTTCTTGTTCTTGGACTTTTGACATACAAAACTATTTTTTATTTTCTTTTTCGATTTTAGCATATTCTCTAACTGAGCTAATCGAGAGCCCAACCATGGAAACAATAAACATTAGCCCAATTACAGTTAACAGAAAAAAACTATCTTTATTATATTTTTTATCCAGCCAATTACCGATTAAAACACCGCAAAGCACGGGCCAAACAATCCAATGAGACAATTTTAAAAAAACTGTCATAGCCAACCTCCAAGAGGCCTGCGATTGTTTGTTTTTATCTTCTTTCATAATTTTTAGTAATTAAACAAAAATAAAAAGGACCTTGAATCCTTAAACTTTTTATTCTAAAAGCTTTCCAATTACTAATTAAATTACTTTAAAAAAATATTATTAAATTTATTATTTTCTATTTTTTCTAAAATTATTATCTATCTTTTTTTAATCAATGTCAAGTGGATATTGTACTTGATTATTTTAATTGATTGTGCTAATATTGTGTTATTGAATTAATAAATAGAATTTTTATAGTATAATTAGCTAATTTTATACGATTTTTAGCTAATTTTATTTATTTCAAAGAAATGAAAAAAGATATTCATCCAAAATACAACAATTCAGCAAAAGTAATTTGTGCCTGTGGTAATACTTTTGAAACTGGTTCAACCATGAACGAAATTAAAGTTGATTTATGTTCTAAATGCCACCCTTTCTTTACTGGCAAACAAAAATTAGTAGATACTGCTAGAAGGGTTGAGAAATTCGAAGAAAAAATAAAATCTACTCAAAAAATTTCAACTACAAAAACTGGAAAAACAGCTAAGCGGGCCAAAAAAGCCGCTAGCCGTGCGAAAAAAGAAGTAGTGGTAAAAATCAAAAAAGAAGATTTAAAGACTGGATTACAGGGTTCTAAGTTAAAAATTAAAACAGAAAAATAACTCTTCAAACAGTTATTCTTTTGTTGCGCGATTTTTTTATAATCAATTGTGCAAAAAAGAATAACTGTTTTTTTATATGTACGAAGATATTATTAAAAAATTTCAAGAATTAGAAAAAAATCTTACTGATCCTGACACAATCAACAATCACCAACTCCTCAAGGAAGTATCAATGAAGCACTCCGAATTAAAAAGCGTCGTTGAAATGGCCGTCAAGCACAACAAATTAGCTGACGACATTCAGCAAAATGAAGACATAATCAAAAATGAAAATGATAAAGAATTGGTCACCTTGGCTGAAATGGAAATGGTGAGTTTAAAAGAAGAACTACAAAAACTCAAAGAAGAAATAAATCTTGAACTTAATCCCGCCGACCCAAGAGACAAAAAAAATGTCATTGTTGAAATTCGCGCCGGTGCCGGCGGTGATGAATCAGCGTTATTTGCGGCTGATCTTTTTCGGATGTACTCAAAATATGCCGAAAACAACAATTGGAAAACAGAACTTTTGGATTCAAATCGAATCGGCATTGGCGGATTCAAAGAAGTTATTTTCGAAATTAAAGGAAAAAATGTTTTTAGCAAAATGAAATATGAAGCTGGAACACATCGCGTGCAGCGCGTTCCGGAAACAGAAAAACAAGGCAGAGTCCATACGTCAGCCGCCACTGTTGCCATACTTCCAGAAGCAGAAGAAGTTGAATTTGAAATCAAGCTAGAGGATTTAAGAATAGACACCTACGCCGCATCTGGTCCGGGAGGACAAAAGGTTAACACCACAAATTCAGCCGTAAGAATTACTCATATTCCAACCGGAGTTGTTGTTCAGTGCCAAGATCAAAAATCTCAACACCAAAACAAGGAAAAGGCCATGCAAATACTTAGATCCAGATTGCTGCAAAAAGCCGAAGAAGAAAAACATGCCAAAGAAGCAGCCGAGAGAAAAAATCAAATTGGATCAGGAGATAGAAGTGAAAAAATTAGAACGTACAATTTCCCCCAAGACAGAATCACCGATCATCGCATCAAACAATCTTGGAGCAACATCACTATAATTCTTAACGGAAATTTAGATGACATTATTTCAACCCTTCAAGACGAAGAAAAAAAATTAAAAACCGAAAACCAATCACTCTAATGAATATCCAAGAGGCTTTACGTGTTGCCAGTCAAAAATTAATTTCTCATTCTCATTCCCCACTACTGGATGCTGAAATTTTATTAAGCTTTTGCCTTAAAAAAAATCAAATTTACCTACTAACGCATTACGAAGAAAAAATAACGTCGACTCAACAAAAAAAATATTTTAATTTAATTAAAAAAAGAATTAATAATTTTCCTGTCGCGTATCTTACAAATGAAAAATGGTTTTTTGGCAAAAAATTTTTTGTTAACAAAAATGTGCTCGTTCCTCGACCAGAAACAGAAATCATGGTTGAAAAAATTATTGAAAAAATTTCGAACTCTTCATGCAAAAACATAATACTAATCGATCTAGGAACTGGTTCGGGCTGTATTCCGATTAGTGTTAATAAAAATCTACTTTCCAAAAAAATACAAACTTTAGCTATTGATATTTCGGCTAGCGCTTTGCTCGTAGCCAAAAAAAATATTAAACTTCACAAATTAAGTAAAAAAATCCAATTACTAAAAGGCAATTTATTAACTCCGCTAATCCGTGAAAACAAGTATAAAAAACAAATCAACCGTTCAGAATCTTTGATCATTATTAGTGCTAACTTGCCCTACCTTACGCCAGAACAAGTAAAAAAATCAAAATCAATCCAAAAAGAACCACGACAAGCCCTTGTTGCGGGAACGGATGGTTTAAAATATTATCGCTTACTCTTCGAGCAAATATCCCAACACTTTAACAACAAAAATGTTATCACTTTTTGCGAAATTGATCCTTCTCAAAAAAATAAAATAAAACAGCTTATAAAAAACAAGCTGCCCAATTCACAAATTTCTCTTGAAAAAGATTACAAATCACACCATCGACTAGTTATTATTTCTTGATTCATTGGAAATATTATTCACGTCGCCAAGCTCAACACTATATTCTGGACGAACAACATTGATCCAGCTCGGACCAGCATTAAAAACAAATTCCTCATTATTGGCATCATAAAATCTAGTACGCGCTTCTGAATTTTTCTTTTGCCACTTTCCATTTTGACAAGAGCCGTCCAAGCAAACCACCGCCTCGCCCTCGCCTATCACATCCATATCAAGTCGCAAGTCCTCATCGGTTTCTCTGGCATCAATTTTTTGAATAATTAAATTTTTTGCAAATAACACAGTCCCATCTTCTTCTCTGTGCAAATCCCCATTTAAATAGCGAACAAAATAATTATTTTCTTTATCGTATTTCCACATCACTTTATAATCTCGAAGAACATAATCAATCTTAATCTCCATCGCATTCGGTCTTTTTTCCTGAGATAAATCATCTTTAAAATTCCAAGAAAAATAATTAACACTTGAAAAATCTTTTGTTGAAAAATATTTTTTTATTTTTTCCATTGAAGTAAAAACATTATGCGGGGCAAATTTTTCTGTTCCGCGCCAAAAATATTCTCCTTTATAAAATTCGTTTAAATCATTAACTTTTTCTTTTATTACTTTTACCAAAGCTTCCGGACTGCCACCAACGTGCACATACAAGGCTGAAAACTCCTTGGCCCAATCAATAAAATAAGGACGAGCGCTGCGAATCGGACCTATCTTTTTAATATCCAAAGATGAGTCAAATATAGCCAAATATCTTGTTATACCGCCTTCCGCTTCAGCTTCGATTACAACCCCTGCTTGTGATATGCCGGAAGATGGTCTGGCATCCAAATGATTGTCTATCATTACGGCCACTGGATAATTATTTTCTTGGCCGCCAGCCACCAAAACGCCATCAAGTGCGCGGCGAAATAAATTAATATTTTCCGAAGATGGTTTTTCCAGAACAACATCTTGGTTAGAAGATACGGTATAAAAATTTTGATCACTCTTCTTGTTCCAAAAAAATAAAACAAGCAAAATCACGCAAGCAGTACAAATTAAATATACAGTTTTATTAAGTTTTATTTTGTTCAAAATCATACTCATAAAAATCCGCCACAATTTAAAAGCCCCTCTTAAAAGAGGGGCGAATTTAATTTTATCAAATTAACCTATTCTCCTCTTTTATTTTTTGCCATCAGCTTTTTTATCAGATTCCTGACCTTCTCCGCCCTTCTTCGGCTGAGTAACATTGGCAATTAGCTCACCTGGTTGTCCCATTACTTCTATTTTATCAGAAAGATTCAAATCGCTCAATCTAATGCTATCGCTGTAATTTTCCAATTTGGATAAATCAATTTCAATTTCTTCTTTTAAATCGCCAGGCAAACATTTAACTCGGACTGATTCTTTATTAACCAAGAGAATTCCACCTTTTCTTTTTACGGCACCAGCCTCACCAACCATTTTCAAGCGAACATCAACTGTAATTTTGCGATCATCAGAAACTTTATAAAAATCAACATGAACATAACTATTTTTAACATAATCTTTTTGCACTTCCTTGATAATGACCGGATATTCTTCTTTGTCGATTTTTAAAGTAAAAATTTTTGATTTTCCAACCAACTTAAAAATATTTTCAAATTTAACGATTTTAACTTTAATCGGTTTATTTTTTATCTGATAACCATACAAATTACCAGATAAATAACCAGTTTTCTTTATTTGTGTTTTGTTGTCTTCTGCCCCCCTATTTTCAGCTTCTAAGATTATATCTTTACTCATATTTTCTTTAATAATGACGAATAAAATATTTACTGCGCCCCTATTGTAAATTAATAAATTTAATAATATTTAAACAAAAAAACACAAGAATTTGCAAATAACTTCATATTCTTGTATTTTATGTTTTCAATGTTAACATAAAATAATTAAAAAATCAATACTTTAAATTTGATTGCACTATAATGCTTTCAATAACTCCAACCATCATTAAAGTTGAAACAATTGCCGAACCGCCATAACTTACAAATGGCAAAGAGATTCCGACCACTGGCAAAAGTCCAATATTCATGCCAATATTTACAAACATTTCAATTAAAATCAACGAAAGCACCCCCAAAATGAAATATATTCCAAAATCATTTTTAGCAATTTTAACCGCCCTAATTAATCGATAA